>Ga0299912_10000220_pt1 | contig 57763 bp, 49 predicted proteins | sample RVTome_2_FD_207667 | JGI IMG/M metagenome (GOLD analysis project Ga0299912, IMG submission 207667) | Soil microbial communities from uranium-contaminated site in the Upper Colorado River Basin, Wyoming, United States - RVT95D214 (version 2) ... | reverse complement strand
ATTTCCGCGATCGGGATGGTTTCCGGCGCCGCCGCGGTGGGGGCCCGGGCCATGACCGGCACCTCGGGCCCGGGACTGTGCCTGATGACCGAGTTCATCGGCTGGGACATCATGGCCGAAGTGCCGGTGGTGATCATTGATTCCCAGCGGGGCGGGCCGGCCACCGGGCTGCCGACCAAAACCGAGCAGTCCGATCTCTACATGGCCCTCTTTGCCGGCAACGGCGACGCGCCCCGGATCGTGGTAGCTCCCACCAACGCGGGCGAATGCCATGCCTGGGTGGTGGAAGCGCTTTACCTGGCGGAAAAATTCCAGGTGCCGGTCATCATCCTGATGGACCTGTTCCTCTCCAACCGCAACGAAAATGTGATCCTGAAACCGGTCCCCCGGGAAAAGCTCCGCGCCAACCTCTTTCCCACGCCCGAAGAATTGGCCCAGGGCTACTTGCGCCAGGCGCTCTCCGAGCGCGGCGTCTCTCCCCGGAGCCTCCCCGGAACCGAAAACGGCTACTGGGTCATCTCCGGCCTGGAGCAGGACATCTACGGCACCCCGGTCTACGACGCCAAGAACCACACCGACATGACCGAGAAACGCTTCACCAAGCTCAAGACCGCCCTGGCCGAGGACATCCCCCCGGCCACCCGCTTCGGGTGCGAGGGCAAAGCCGACCTGGGCGTGATGTCCTGGGGCTCCACCACCGGCGCGGCCATCGAGGCGGTCGAGCGCGCCGCGGCCGAAGGCAAGAAAGTGGCGGGTCTCAAGCAACTGGTCCTCAACCCCTTCCACCGCGAGCCGGTGGCCCGGTTCCTGGACGACTGCAAGCAGGTGCTGGTGCCGGAGCTGAACCGCGGCGGCCAGTTCGCCCACTGGATGGGCATGCACTTCAGCCGGGAGTTCTTGCGCATGAATCAAGTGACCGCGCGTCCCATCACCCATACGGAAATTTATAACGAGATCATGAAAGTCCTGGAGAAGAAACCGTGAGTCCAGAACCCCCCATCGGCAAACCCGAGCTTTTCTACGAAGAAGAAGAGATCGCCCACGCCCGGCAGGTGCGGGGCGTGCTTGACTACCGCTCCGAGCGCCTGCCCACCTGGTGCCCGGGCTGCGGCTATTTCGGGGTAGAGACCGCGCTCTTCGACACGCTCCACGAGCTGAAGATCCCGGCCAAGGACACAGTGGTGGTCTCGGGCATCGGCTGCGTCGGCCGGTTCCCCTTCTTCATGAAGTGCTACGGCATCCACGCCCTGCACGGCCGGGCCCTGCCGGTGGCCACCGGCGCCAAACTGGTCCGGCCCGAGCTTACCGTCTTGGCCATGGTCGGCGACGGCGACGGCCTCGGCATCGGCGCCGGCCATTTTCCCCACGCCGCCCGGCGCAACCCCGACCTGACCTGCATTCTTTTCGACAACAACATCTACGGCCTGACCAAGGGCCAGACCAGCCCCACCACCCCCCACCTGCAGGTGACCAACTCCCATCCCTACGGCAACCCGGATAACCCGCTCAACGCCGTGCTCATGGCCTTGGTCTACGGCGCTACCTTCGTCGCCCGGGGCTGGGCCGGCCGGCCCAAAGACCTGCAGCTCCTGATCGCCGAGGCCGTCAAGCACCGCGGCTTTTCCTTTATCCACTTCCTCTCGCCCTGCGTCACCTTTGACAAGGTGAACCTCCTTTACTCCAACCTGGAAAAGCAGACCCAGCCCCTGCCCAAGCGCCACGACTGCACCAACCTCGAGCAAGCCATCGCCCGCGCCCGCGACCCCGAGCTTTTCGTGGGCCTCTTCTACCGGACCGAGCGCCCCACCTATGCCGACCAGATGCACTCTTACGGCGAGCGCGGGGAAAAGTCCTGATCCCCTGATTCTCCGATTCCCTTGGGCCGGGGTTTCCCGGGCAAGTCGCGCCCCAAGGATCCTATGCGAAACGTAATAATCTTGATGACCCGGGATTAAATTCTTGGCTTTGGGGTGGAGAGGATGACGGCCGCGGCGACGAGGTTGAGGGCGATAAAGACCCCAAAGCCGGTGTCATAAGACCCGGTGCGGTCAAAGCTCTGGCCCATGATCAGGTACCCGCCCGCCTGCAGCGGCGCCATCACGGCCAGGAACCGGGCCACCGAGGCGTAGGCTTCCCGGCCGAAGAGGAAGGCGATCAGGATGGGCCGGGTGGACACCACCCCGCCCATGGCAAAACCGAAAATCAGGATGAAGAGCACCAGTGCCGGCGGCGAATGGGGAATCAGCCCGATCCCCAGGCCCGCCGCGTTGGCCGCCATCAGCACGGCAATCACCCGCCTCGGCTCGAACCGGTCGCACAGCGCTCCCCACATATACTTGCCCAGCGCCCCGATCAGCGCCGTGGCCGACATCATCGCCATGGCCAGCCTTTTATCAAAACCGATATCCTCGAAGCGGGGCGCGAGCTGGAACATCACGCCCAAGACTCCCATCATGGACAGGGCGTAAGCCAGCCCGATCTTCCAGAAGTCCGGGTTCCGAACCGCCATGGACAGGGTCCACGGGACTCCTTCCTTCGCCGCAACGCCAGCCGCCGGATAACCCAGGCTGGGACCGAGCAGAGACGTGGCGTTCAAGGCAACGCCGCCTGCGGGCGGGTCGGCGGGCGCCGGGATACCGTCCGGCGACAGGCCGTATGGTTCCGGCCGGTTTCTCACCACGAACCAAGCGGCCGGCGCCACCATCATGATCATGGCGCCGATCCAAATGAAGGCATAGTTCAGATCCACCCGCTCGATAATAACCATGGCCAGGTAGGGAATGACCGCGCCGGAGATGGAGACGCCGGTGGCCGCGAGCCCCAGGGCCTGGCCCCGTTTGCGGATGAACCAGTTGTTCACCGCGGTGTTGGCGATGATCCCGCCCATGGCCCCGTTGCCGAAAAAGAGCAGGACAAAGAAGAGGTAAAAATTCCACAGGTGCTGGGCCTGTCCCAGGCAGGCAAAGGCGATTCCGGAGAGGATGGGGCCGATGACCATGAGGATGCGGGGACCGACCCGCATGACCAGGGTGCCCCACATGAGCGTGCTGGCGATGCCCACCACCTGGCCGATCAGCGGCGCGGCGTTGATCTCGGTCCGGGTCCAGCCCCGCTGCTCGCTCAGCGGCTTCAGAAAGGCGTTGAAAATATAAAAGCCCACGCCCGTGGCCATGAACTGGCAGAGAAAGGCAATGGCCACAATATACCAGCCGTAAAAGATCCGCCCGCCGCTGCTGGACTTCATTCGGAAGCCGACTGCTCCTTTAGAAAGTTAAGGTCCGGCGTCAACAGCTCGCCGCCATCTCTGCCCGGATCAATCAGGCCGCCCCCAGTTTAGCCTTTTCATCCTGACAAGCAAAGGATAAAGCGGAGGCCGGGATTCTTCGGCTTTGCCTTTGGCCGGCGTTTGCGGTTAAAATGGAAAGACCTGCCGGTGTGGTGGATCCGTATCCTAAAATCGCGCGAGCGAGGTAGTTGTTTATCTATGGAACCGAGGCTTAAAAACCTGGATCATCTTTTTCATCCCCGCTCGGTGGCGTTCGTGGGCGCTACCGAGAGCATGGGCAAGTGGGGCTTTATCATTTTCAACAACCTGATTTCCGGGGGCTACGAGGGCGCGCTCTACCCGGTCAACCCCGGCCGCGAGAGCGTGCTCGGCTTCAAGGCCTATCCCACCGTGCGCGATATCCCGGGCGAGGTGGACTTGGCGGTCTTCACGGTCCCGGCCCGGCAGGTGGTGGCAGCGATTCCCGACTGCGTGGCCAAGGGGGTCAAGGCCGGAGTGGTGATCAGTGCCGGGTTCAAGGAGATGGGCGGAGAATTCGCGGACCTGGAGGCCGAGATGGTGGCCAAGGCCCGCGCCGGAGGCATGGTCCTGGTCGGGCCCAACGGCCAGGGCATCTGCTGCCCCGCGTCCAAGCTCTTTCCCTGGATGCCCAACTTCTACCCTCCCGATGGAAAAATGGGGCTGGTCTCCCAGAGCGGCAACGTCCAGAACATCCTGCTCGAAGGCGTGGTCAAGTCCGGCTTCGGGGTCTCCAAGGCCGTGTCCTCCGGCAACGAGGCCGACCTCCGGGCCGAGGACTTCTACGCCTATTTTGCCGAGGATCCCTCGGTGGAAGTGATTGTCTCCTACCTCGAAGGCATTGCCGACGGCCGGCGTTTTCTCGAAATCGCCCGCGCCGCCGCGGCCAAAAAGCCGGTCATCGTTTACAAAGCCGGCCGCACTCTGTCCGGCTTTTCCGCGGCCCGCTCCCACACCGGCGCTATGGCGGTCAGCGACCAGCTTTTCGATTCGGTCTGCAAGCAGGCCGGCCTGATCCGGGTGCACGACATTAACGAGGCCGGGATCATCGCCACCTCGTTCCTCCACCGCCCGCTCCCGCGCGGCCGAAGGGTGGGCATCCTCACCGGCGGAGGCGGACTCGGCGTGATCGCCGCGGACCTCTGCTCCGACCTCCAACTCCAGGTGCCGGCCTTGTCGCCCGAGACCTTGAACCAGATCGGCAAGCTGATGCCCAACTGGTGGGTGCCCGGCAACCCGGTGGACCTGGTGGCCGGTCTCAATTTCCAGAGCGTGATGCCCATTATGGAAATCCTGATGAAGAGCGGCGAGGTGGACTCGGTCATGCTCCTCTTCATCGGCCCGCCCCGCCTCAAGGGCACCGAAGCCCCGGTCAAGCATCCTCAGGCGGTGGAATTCTCCAAGGTCTGGAAAGGGATGACCCAAATGTGGGGCGCTTTCGCCAAGATCCTTTTCAGCATGATGCAGCAAGTCCAGGTCCCGGTCTATCTGGTCTCGAACTTCGGCGACGAGCGCGAGATTGATCTGGGGAGCATCATGGGAGACAACTCCATCACCATCCACCCCACCATCGAGTCCGCCTGCCAAACCATCAGGGCCATGGCCGACTATTTTGAATATCAGGGCGCACTCCGGGAAGAGCGGCCGGGCAAGCCTGGCCGAATCTCCCTCCTGGAAAATACCGCCGCCATAAGGAAGCCGGAATGAAAGAAACGTTGGAAGCGCATCCCGCGCAGGTGGAGTTGGCGAAAAGGTTCAGCTCGGTAACTCTGCTCGGTCCGCCGATGGGCGAGAAACTGGTGCGGCTGGTCGCGCACCTGTTCAGTCCCGAGGAGGCGGAGCTGGCCCGGCATTTGCCGGCGTATTACCCGAGGCCGCTCCTGAAAATCGCGCAGAAAGCCGGGCGCCGGCCGGAGGAGATCGAGCCGCTCCTGGAGGCCCTGGCCCGGCGCCGCGTCATTTACGGCGGAGCCAGGGGATACTCGCTCTTGCCGCTGATCCCGGGCATGTTCGAATACATGCTCATGGACGGCCGCGACAGCGACTGGCACCGGCAGTACGCGCGACTTCTCACCGATCTTTTCTCCACCGGCTACGTGCGCAACTACAACACCCGGTCTTTGCCGGCGGTGCGCAATATCCCGGTTCAGAGCGTGATCGAAAACCAATCGCGGGTGCTCGATGCCGACCGGATGGAGGAGATGATTGACCGGCACCAGATCATGGCGGTGCTCAAGGTGTGCCAGTGCCGGCAGTCCTTGCACTTTCTCGGCCATGAATGCAAACGCTCTTCGCCGCAGGATGGGTGTTTGGTCTTCGGGAGCTTTGCCCGCGATACCGAGGCCGGGGGCAACGGCCGCCTGGTGAGCAAACCGGAGATGCGGGCAATCGTGGCCGAGCGCTGGGAGAAGAAACTGGTCTTCCTCACCGGCAACGTGGCCCCGGCCAGCCCCAACGCCATCTGCACCTGCTGCGATTGCTGCTGCCATTTCCTGGAGACGGTCAACCACTACCAGGGCAAGGCGCTGGTGGCTGCTTCACACTTCCTGGCCCGGGTGGACGAGACGCTTTGCAACCACTGCGGCAAATGCGCCCCGGTGTGCAACACCTACGCCCATACCTTTGCCGATAAAAAACACGCGTTTGATGTCCAGAAGTGCATCGGCTGCGGGGTGTGCCTGGGCTCGTGCAAGCCCCAGGCGATCGCCATGGTTGAAAATCCGGCTTATCGGCCCCCGGCCCAGGGATTCGGCCGGCTGGGCTTGAGACTATTTCCTGGGGGAGTCCTCTCCGCGCTCCAGGCCCGGCGCGCGAAGTAATCCGACAGGGTTGCGATCCAGGTATTCCCCTCCCGCCCGTGACCGGGGCTTTTCAGGTTGCCGGTTCAAACGTGATTTTGCTGATCTCCCGATGAAAGAGCCCGCCGCGGCGGAGCGCCAGGAAGTAAAGGAGCAGGCCCCAGATGGAAAGCCCGATGATCCAGCCCAGCCAGGTGATGCCGCAGAGTTGGATGGAATAGCGGATGCAGAGGTGCCCCAGGATGGCGGCGCCCAGGGTATCCAGGAAGATAATGCGCAGGATGGTCAAAAGGAGTTTGGCATTGCCGGGCCGAGCCGCGGCTCCCGGTTTCGCCTTGACCAATTCCCATCCTTCCTGGAACCCCTTGAGCATCCAGTAGAACAGGAGCGGCAACATGATCACGCCCATCGCGTAAAGGGTCAGGGCCACCGGCGAGACCGCCCACTTCGCCGCCATCGTGGTCCACAGTTCATCGCTCCCGGCCTGCCACTCGGCCACGGTGCGGGTGAAGAAGCGCCGGTAACCGGTGCCGTCCCAGCCGTTGACCAGGATGAAGAACATGATCAGGTAGGCAAACACCCACTGCAGGTGGGCGGCATAGAGGCGGTTCTTGCGGATCTGAAGCGAGGTGATCCAGAAGCCGAGGATCCCCTGGGTGACGTTGGTAATGGCAAACAGGACCACCAGCCAGGCCGGAATGTCGTCCCGCGAGCTCGCCACATACATGGTCTCCCACCCGGGAAACTGCCAGAGCAGGTAGAGGCCCGAGGGCGCGAAGAGCGCGCCCAGGAAAATCAAGGCCCGGGCAAAGGTGCTGTTCTCCAGCAGCTTGAACTTGCCCTCGGCCGCTTGCTTCTGGATCTGCCCTGCCGCGCAAGCGGCAAACCCCGCGCCCAGGCCATAACTCCAGAAAATGTCCACCTGCACCATGATCGCACCTCCTTGGGCGTCTAGTTTTAGCAGGGTGGCAAAGGTCTTGTCAATCTTGGGCGGCCTTGCATTTTAAGTTACAATAGGATCATCCCATGACTGAATCCATTGCCAGCCTGGAAGCCAAGGTGGCCGATCTGCCGGCCGGCCCGGGTGTTTACCTGCTCAAGGACACCGAGGGAAGAGTGATCTACGTGGGCAAGGCCAAGAGCCTGCGGCCGCGGGTGCGGTCCTACCTCTCGGACCGGGGCGACGAGCGCGCACAGATCCGCTTCCTGCGCAGCCGGCTGGCCGACGTGGAGGTGGTGGTGACCGACACCGAGAAAGAGGCGCTGATCCTGGAGAACAACCTGATCAAGCAATACCGGCCCCGCTATAACGTGCATTTACGCGACGACAAGACCTACTTCCACCTCAAGCTCACCACCTCCGAGGAATTCCCCCGGCTGCTCCTCGCCCGTCGGCCGACCAAAGGCCGAGACCTGCTCTTCGGGCCTTATCCCTCGGGCACCGCGGTCAAGGAGACCATCGCGCTCCTCCAGGAAATCTTTCCGCTCCGGCGCTGCTCCTCCCCGGTCTTCCAGCACCGCACCCGGCCCTGCCTCAACTGCCAAATCAAGAAATGCCTCGGCCCTTGCTGCCAACTGATCAGCGCCCAAGACTACGCCAAACTCGTGGACCAGGTGGCCATGTTCCTCAAGGGCCGGCGCACCGACCTCATTGACCGCCTCAAACAGGAGATGAAGAAGGCCTCGGAAGCCATGGAGTTCGAGCGCGCGGCCTTGCTCCGTGACCGCATCCGCGCCATCGAGGCCACCCTGGAAAAGCAGAAGATGGACATCCCCGACCCCAAGGACCGCGACGTGTTCGGCCTGGTCCGCGAGGGCGACCGGGTGGAAATCCTTCGGCTGGGTTTTCGCTACGGGACGCTCCTCCTCAGCAAGGGCTTTTCGCTCACGCGCCTCAGCCTGACCGATGCGGAAGCGCTCGGCTCGTTCCTCAAACAATTCTACACGCCCGAGGAGTTTGTGCCGGAAGAGGTCTTGATCCCGTTCCCGGTGGAAGACCAGGAGTTGTTGGCCGAGGTGCTTTCGGAGCGGCGGGGGAAAAAAGTGGCGGTTTTGGTGCCGGAGCGGGGCGAGAAGCGCCGGCTCGTGGAGCTGGCCGAAGAAAATGCGCGGCAGGCACTGAAGCGCGCGGCGGCGCGGGCGGAGCAGGCGGAGCGGGCGTTGGAAGAGCTTGAGCAGAAGCTCAGGCTAGGAAAGCGGCCGTGTTGGATCGAGTGCTACGACATCTCCCACCTGATGGGCAAGGAGGCGGTGGGGAGCCTGGTCAAGTTCAAGGAGGGCGAGCCGGACAAGTCGGGCTATCGCCGCTTTCGGATCAAGGGCGTGGAGCAGGGCGACGACTACAGGATGATGCGGGAGGTTTTGAGCCGCCGTTTCCGCCGGGCCTTGGCCGAGGACCAGGAGCTGCCGGACCTGGTTCTGGTGGACGGGGGCAAGGGTCAGCTCAACGTGGCGCGGGCGGTGCTCAAGGAGTTAGAAATCAAGGACTTGCCGGTAGCGGCCCTGGCCAAAGTTAACTTGGGGTCAGACCCCAAACTTGTTAAGTTGGGGTCAGGCCCCGAACTTAACATTAAGAAGGGCGAGCGGGTGTATTTGCCCGGGGTCAAGGACCCGGTGCGGCTCTTGGCCCATAGCGCGGGCCTGCACCTGATCCAGCGCATCCGCGACGAGGCGCACCGCTTCGCCATTTCCTACCACCGCCGGTTGCGCGGAAAGCGCACGGTGCGCTCGGAGCTGGAAAACATCCCCGGTATCGGCCCGAAAAAGCGGAACCTCTTGCTCAAGCACCTGGGCGGGATCGAGAAGGTGAGACAGGCGACGTTGGAGGAACTGGCCGTGGTGCCGGGCATCTCCCGCCAAGACGCGGAGCGGATTCGAAACTTTTTCGACCAGGAGAATTCCGGACGGGCTGATCCCTTTGTCCCGGAGACCAAAAGCTGAAGCAGGAAGCTGGCGGCGCAAGGTGGAGGCCGCGAAATTATTTTTGATCGTGTTCCTTCAGCAGTTGAAGGTTTTTGCTTGCGCTTTCAAAGCCGGGCTGGATTTTCAGGATCTCCTCCCACCAGGTCCGGGCCCCCGCGGTGTTTCCGGCCAGGAATTCGCAGTTGCCGAGCGCGTTCATGGTGTCCAGGTCCCGGGACTTGATCCGCAGGGCCTGGTTGAGATGGTCCCGGCCCTTTTCAAAATTTTTCAGTTCCTGGTCCGTGCAATAGATAAAGCCGAGCCGGGCGTGGGCGGAATAGTTGGCCGGGTCCTTCGCCGCGGCGCGCTGGTAAAGCTCGGCCGCCAGAGGCATTTGACCGAGTTTCTCGGCCTCCCGTGCCAGGCCGATCAGGCCGGCCGCATCGAGCTTCGGGTCTTGGGTTTTTTGGAGGAGCGAGGCGAGATCCGGGCCGTGCAGCCGGCGCATGGCCTCGGCCCGATTTCTCACGGCGTCCTCGGGGCGGCTTAAGCGGGGAATGGCCAGGTCATACCAGGCCACAGCCTCCGCGGGATGACCGGTCTTCAAGTAGGCGTTGGCCAGCAGGTAATATTCCGGGCCCTGGGAGGTCTGCGATTCCCGGGTGGGCAGAAAACCGAGGGCCAGGCTGAGGGCCAGGCCCGCGCCGGTCCAGGCCAGCGGCCGGGTCCGGGATTCCTTCCACTTTTGAATGACCCATCCCGCAAAGCCGCTGCAAAAAACCGCCAGGGCCGGGACCATTGCCAGGCGGTAGCGGTCCACGATGAAAAACGGGATCAGGGACGCCGAGTAGAGCACGGCGAACAGGGCCGGATACCAGCTCCGCCGGTCCTTTTGGACGAGCACGCCCATCCCGAGCAAGCCGGGGCCCCACAGAATCCCAAAGCCCAGAAAGGCCAGCCACAAGGCCGGGACAAACTGCTCGCGGGTCAGGTAAAGGCTGTGATTGTCCGGGATCTCGTATTGGTGGATCATCAGGCGCGCCTTGTGCAGGAGCAGGCGGAGGGCCTGGCCCGGATTGGCCTTGATCCAGGCCCAACTTTCCCGGAACCAGAACCGGGAAACCTCGCTGGGCTTAAGCTCCCGGCCGCTCCGCTTCTCGGCCTCGGCCTTGAAGTCTTCCGCCTCCCAGCGGGGGTTGGCGCGGACAAAGGGCAAGGTCACGTAGCGTCCGTCGGCCAGGGGGTTGTTGCCGAGGTAAAAGTTGGCGCCGGCCTGGCTGGTGGTGAGCACCCATTCTCCGCCGATCACGTAGTTCCGCACGGTGACCGGAACGATCACTAACGCCAGGCCCAGAGCCAGCGCCAGCGCCCGGACCAGCCGGTCGCGCAGCGGATCTTTCCAGGCGTAAGCAAAGGCCCCAATCAGCACGAACGGCAAGAGGGCCTGGAAGTTGCCCCGGAGCAAGGTGAGGAATCCCAGGCTCAGGCCCAGGCCGATCCAGCGCCAACTCGAGCGCGGTTTTTCCACGGCCGCCACTCCCAGGGCGCAGGAAAGGGCGGAAAAGAAGATCACCATGCTGCCTTTGAGGATCTGGAGTTCGAAAAAATAAAGCCCGCGATATAAAGCGAGGATGGCGGCGGCCAGGAGAGCCAGCCGTTCGCCGGAAATCTTGCGGGCCATCCAAAAAACTACGGCCACGCTCAAGACGCCCATTCCCACCTGGAGCAGGCGCACCAGGAGATAATGGACGCCAAAGATTGAGAAAACCAAGCCCAGGGAATACGGGTAAAGCGGGTCCTGGTAAAAAATGGTTTTGCCCAGCACCTCGCCGGCCGCGATCCGCTCTCCCCACTCCACGTATGATTCCTCGTCTATGATCGGAAGATTGCTGAAAGGGCTGTGCCGGAATTGCAGGACGCAGACCACGCCCAGAATCAAGGAAAAGGCCAGGATCAGGCCCAGAATGATGGGGGTCGAGGGATGCTGAAACCCGAAGCGAGATTCTATGGCCTCGGGCGGAGGAGTTGGAAGCTTCTCGGCAGCTTTTCTGCCTTTGCGGCCGAAGCGAGGCTGGCCGTGCTCTTTTTCTTTCGGGTTTAGCGGGCGTTTGCTCACGTTAGTCCCGGAGGAGGCCGGGCCCTTAATCAGCGCAAACTGATAGTTTTAGCTTGCCCTGAATACTGAACGTTAGAACTGTTTGCTTCAAAAGTTGCATCTCACCAAGCACAGACACGGAACGAGCCTATTTTCCTCGACATTTGGCTCTCGACCGCAAACCACGCGGCCGTTTGGAGTGCGGCAGTTTACTGCCGCTTTTCTTCATGCCGATTGATCGGCGGGAATCCTCGTGGCCATTCATAGCCGCGGAGTCAAAGCGGTGCTCAAGCACCGCACTCCAAAAAGTGCCAACATTTAGGATTAATAACTACTTGCTTTCATCTTTTTATGGCAACGCGAGATATTTTAAGAATAACGCTTGATCTCTCCTTTAGCTAAGATTTTAAAGGTTAGTTTGCATCTCGGACAACGAAGCCATCCTAACTTGATTATTCCTATGACAATCAGCATCAAAGACAAGAAAATCAGCAAAATATTTTTTTCCGGCCAGTCCCAATCAATACTTTTATGCAGAATTAAAAAAGGCAAAGGAGTAGCCGCAAATATAATCCGAAAACCGGCATAGGCAATAAAAATAAAAACTGCGCCTAGCCATCCGAGGGTCCGATGCAAAGGCCCGACTTCAGCCCCACAATCCGGGCACTGGTTGTAAAAACGGTTCAACGTGAATGACATCCCGGTCCACCAATAATTCAATATACAAAAACCAGCAGGTAATAATAGGCCGTGGGCACGGTGAAGAGGATGGAGTCGAGTCGGTCGAGGATGCCGCCGTGGCCGGGGATAATGACGCCGGAGTCCTTGACCCCGGCGTCGCGCTTGAGCATGGACTCGGCCAGGTCGCCGAAGATGCTGACCACCACCAGGAGCGGGCCGAGGATGAAGGCGTGGTAAAAGGGGAAGTGGGTGGGAAAGATCCAGCGGTCGAAGACCAGCTTGGTGAGGAGCAGACCGGCCGATCCCACGACCACCCCTCCGGCCGCGCCTTCCCAGGTCTTGCCGGGACTGATCCGGGGAATGAGCTTGTGTTTGCCCAGGGAGCGGCCGGCGAAGTAGGCGCCGGCGTCGGCGAGGAAGGTGGTGGCGATGGTCAGGATGACCAGGAAGAAGCCGAGGTCCACGCCCGGCTCGGGCATGGGCCAATTGCGCATGAGCACGAAGTGGGACAAGAGCCAGCCCACGTAAACCACGCCCATCAGGGTGGCCGCGGAGCCGGTGATGGCGGAGGCGAGGTCGAGCCGGGTGAGCTGGAAGGCGAGGCAGGCGAGGATGGTGGCGGTGAAGAAGAGGGCGGAGAGCGAGGGGTTGCCGAAAAAGGCGATCAGCCCGAGCCCGAGGGCGGCAATGGTTCCGACCCAGCGCTGGGGCAGAAGCCCCTTGGCCTGGATCAGGCGGTAGAACTCGTCCATTCCGATATAGATCACGACCAGCGCGAGCGCCAGGAACCACAACCCGCCGAGCCAGAAGAGCAGGACCAGGATGGGCACGACGATGGCGGCGGTGAGGAGTCGCTGTTGGAGGTTGGAGAGCGCCATGGGATTATCTCGACCGGGGTTGGGATTTATTGAGCAGGCGGCGGGACGCGGCTTGCATCCGGCGGAAGTCGGCTTGGCTCAAGCCCGCGGCTAAAGCCACGGTGCGGGCAAAGGCCAGGTCCATGAAGTCGCCCGGCTCGTGGGCGTCGGTATTGAGGACCAGGGTAGCGCCGAACTTTTTGGCCAGGCGGGCGAGGTGGCCGTTGGCCAGACAGTGCCCTTTGCGGCTGCTGATCTCGAGGGCCACTCCGGCCCGGGCCGCCAGCTTCACCTCCGCCTCGCTGATCAAGCCGGGATGGGCGAGGATGTCCACCCCGGCCCGGATGGCGGCGCGGTTGGTGCCTTTGGGCACCGGCTCGACCACCGTCTCGCCGTGCATGACCACGATCTTGGCCCCGAGCTCGCGGCCGCGCTTGACCAAACCGCGGATCTGAGCCAGGGGCACGTGGGTGATCTCCATGCCCGGCAGCACGGGGATGTCCGAGAGCCCGCGGAGCCCGGCACAGAACCGGACCAGGGCCGGAACCACGATTTCGAGGTTGGACTCGTCCACGTGATCGGTCAGGGCGAGGCCGGTCACCCCTTTGGCCCGGGCGCGCTGGACCATCTCCGCGGGAATCAGGACGCCGTCGCTCCAGGTGGTGTGGGTATGGAGGTCAATCATGGCTCTGCCAACTTAGCAAAATCGCGCCGGGCATTCAAGCGGCTTCGGCCGAGAGCTCCCTTCGGTCTGAGACTCAGGGTCGAAGACAGTCGAGCGGGTTTAGTAAATAAAGACCTTGGTGCCTTCCTGGGTCAGGTCCCATACCTTTTTCAAATCTCCGGCGTTCATGCGCACGCAGCCGTGGGAATACTTGCCCGGCCGGATCCGGCTGGAGGACGTGCCGTGAATGGAGTAGCCCTCGCCCAGGTGCAGGCGGTATTTGCCGAGCGCGCCCGGCACCGCCCGTTCTTCCAGGCTCAGGGTTTGGGGGACTTCTTCGCCCTTTTCCAGCCAGGACCAGTTGGGCCGATACCAGACCGGGTCCACTTCCTTGGCCCGGATCTCGCGGATGCCGGTCGGAGTGGAAAAATCGCGCTCTTCGCCGGTGGCTTTGAGCCTGGCCATGCCTTTGCCGGAGACCATGGGAAAATCATAGAGGGTCTGGGTGCCCATCTTCACGTAGAGCCGGTCGCGGAAAAGGTCGAGTTCCAGGTAAATCTCTTCCGAATAGACCGTGGGTTTGAGCCATTGCAAGGTCTGGCGCAGCCGGAAATTCTCTTCCTGGATCTCCTGGAGGGTGCGCTGGGTCTGGGTCTGGTGTTCCCGGTAGCGGTCTTTTTCCAGGCGGAGGATGATTTCCTGGGCCTCGCGCAGGTCCGAGTTCTCCCGGTTGTTATGCAGGTAGCGTTTGAATTCCTCCAGCGCCTCCTGGTTCTTGCCCATCTCCAGATAGCACTTGGCCGACATGAACTGGGCCCGCTGGGCCAGCGGGCTGAAAGGGTAGCGCTCGATGATAATGAGATAGTTGCGCTGGGCCTCGGCGTATTCGCCGCCCTGGTAATGGGTTTCCGCCGCGTTCCAGAGTTGTTGGTCTTCGGGTTCCTGGTTGGGTTGAGGGACGCGTTTGCCGCAGCCGAGGACGATCAAAAGCGCGGCCAGGATCACCCACCCTTTCATCTGCTTGCGCTTCCTCATCCGTTCCATCATCACCTGCGCCCCGCTGCCGAGAAATTTAGTGGTCGGGTAGGACCGAGGCAAGTCCTGCCGGAGGAGGGGGTCGAACCCTCATGGAGCTAAGCTCCACGGGATTTTGAGTCCCGCGCGTCTACCAGTTCCACCACTCCGGCACCTTAAATTTTCAATAACTTAACATAGAGGCTCCGCTTCGTCAAACCCCATGGGTAAAATCAGAAGAAAGTTCACGGTTCACAGTTCACGGTTCTTTGATATCCCGCAAGGGACAGGATCACCTGGTCCAGAACCCCCTTCCGTCTGACCTCGATCTTCCTGGCTCCTTTGACTTGTGCAAATTTTACCGATGGATTAAAATAGACCCGCGGCCCTGAAAAACACGTCAACCTATCCCACATCGAGCGCCGGCCGAAGGGATTGAGTCGTTTGCTCTTCGCCATCAGAGCAGTCGAGTGATAAAACCAGGGCGGGTCGTTTTCATCTGATTTTAATCTTGATCTTAGCCCTTTTTAATCCGACAGCGTATAGAATATTATAAGGGAGACGCCTGCTTGACTCAAGGCCGTAAAGTTAGGACATGACCTGGTTTCGCCAGATTTTCCAGCGCGGGCAGGAAGACTCGGACGCGTCTTTAAAAGCGGTCCAGGACAAGTTCCAGAGTTTCCTGACCCTGTTGGACAAGAACAACCAGGTCCTCAAGATGATGAGCGACATGGAAGAAAAGTCGCAAGGCGAATATCTTTTTGACATCAACTATATCCGTTCCAGCTTGTCGGAAGTGCGCTTGGGGGTCCAGGCGATCATCAGCCATATGATTACTTTGGGGGGAGAGGGCTACGCCTGCCTCCAGGACCGCTACGGGGAAATTGACGCGGAGGTGGAAAAGATCCTGCCCGGCAATCGCCCGATCCCGCAGGACGCCTTCATTATCCCCTTTGATGGTCTGGGCCGGGAGCGGGCCCCCAGCGTGGGGAGCAAGAACGCCCAGTTGGGGGAAATGTGGAAGCTGGGTTTGCCGGTGCCCGAGGGTTTCGCCATCAGCGCCTGGGCCTACAAATATTTTATGGACGCCAACGATCTGCAGGAGCGGATCAGCCGGCTGCTCGAGTCCCTTGACCTGAAGAGCTACGAGGACCTGGAGAAGAAGAGCGAAGAGATCCACGCCCAGATCATGGGCTCGCCGGTGCCGGAAGACCTGGCCGAAGAAATCCGCCAGAGTCATGCTACGCTCCGCAAACGGTATCCCTCGGGCCGGATCGCCCTGCGTTCGAGCGCGATCGGGGAGGACACCCAGTTCAGTTTCGCCGGGCAGTATGCTTCCTTTCTCAATGTGCGCGGCGAGGAGCTGGTCAATTGCTACCGGGAGGTTCTGGCCAGCAAGTTCTCGCCCAAGGCGATCTACTATTTTTTAAGCCACGCCTTGACCGAGTCGGAGCTGGCCATGAGCGTGGGCTGCGTGGCCATGGTGGACGCGGCGGTGAGCGGGGTGATCTACACGCGCGACCCGGTGCGGCCCGATGACCATTGCCTCATGGTCAACGCCATTTACGGCCTGGGGAAGTACCTGGTGGACGGCACCCTGACCCCGGACGTGTTTTGGGTGGATCGGGAGAAGGGCACGGTGAAGGAAGCCAGAGTGGCCACCAAGCCGGTGCGGCTGGTGATGCGGGAGGAAGGCGGGACCCTGGAAGAATCGGTGCCCCGGTCCGAGCAGGAGGCTCCCTGCTTGATCCCGGAGCAGCTCCAGATGCTCAGCCGGTTCGCCCTCAAGCTGGAAAACCACTACGGCTGTCCCCAGGATATCGAATGGGCCATTGACCGCGAAGGCCGGCCGTTCCTGCTCCAGACCCGCCCGCTGCGGCTGATCAAGGTCCCGCCCCAAGCGCCCGATGTCTCGCAACTGCCGGTGCTCCTCTCCGGAGGCACCACCGTCTGCCCCGGGGCCGGCGCCGGCAAGGTCTTCCACGCGACCTCGGCCCATGACCTGCCTCGGGTCCCGGAAGGCGCGGTGGTTATCGCGCCCCATCCTTTCCCGGGACTGATCACGGTGATGGGCAAGGTGCAGGCGCTGGTGACCGTGGTCGGGGGAGTGGCGAGCCACATGGCCACCCTGGCCCGGGAATATCGGATCCCGACCCTGGCCGGGGTCGAGCGGGCGGAAGAACTCAAGGAGGGCGGACTGGTGACCGTGGACGCCACCCACGCGGTCATCTACGCCGGGGTCCACCCCGAGCTGATGGCGGCGCGCCGGCCCGAATACGAGCTCTTCGATGACACCGCCATCATCGCCCTGCTCAAAGAGCTGCTGGTCCCGATGTGCTCGCTCCACCTGCTCCACCCGGCCGACCCGGACTTTATCCCGGAAAACTGCAAAACCTTCCACGACCTCACCCGCTACGCCCACCAGAAAGCCATGGAAGAGATGTTCTCCGGCGCCAAGACCATCGAGCACAAGGAGCGGATCGGGCTGCGGCTCCGGAGCGAGATCCCGCTCCAGATGAACATCATCTTCCTGGATCAGAGCGCTCCGCCGGGACCGGACAAGCGTTGGATCAGCGAGGAGGAGCTCCTCTCCGAGCCGATGCAAGCGTTCTGGAGCGGGATCAAGCGCGAGGGCTGGCCTTCGCGGCCGCCGCCGGCCGACTTCAAGGGGCTGATCGCGGTGATGGGCAAAGCGGACCACGTGGAGTTCTCCCAGAACAGCTTCGCCATCCTGAGCAGGGAATACATGATCCTGAGCCTGGGCATGGGGTATCACTTCACCTCGGTGGAGGCGATGGCCACGGCGGAGGCGAGCAAGAACTACATCCGGATCCAGTTCAAGGCCGGGGGGGCCTCGCTTGACCGCCGGCTGCGCCGGATCCGGCTGATCATGGAGATCCTCACCCGGATGGGCTTCGAGAACTCCAGCCGGGGCGACTTCCTCGACGCCATGCTCAGCTACCAGGGCCCCCAGGCCATCGCCGAGAAACTCCATCTCCTCGGCCGCATGACCATGATGACCAAGCAACTGGACATGGCGCTCTCCAGCGACGCGGTGGCCCAGTGGTACACCGAAGACATGCTGAAAAAGCTGGGCCTGGTCAAGGCCGGAAAGGACCAGCCGTGAGCGGCTTCGGATCGCGACTGGGCCGGCTGGCCAGCTCTCTCCTCAACCTGCGCTACCTGCTCATGGCCAGCTCGATCCTGTTCTTCCTGGTCATCGGGATCGCTTTCTTCCTGGTCTATCAGAACGCCCGGGTCATGCACGAGCAGATCAACAACGACTTCAACCAGCAGCAGTTGATCCTGGCCCGCCAGGCCGCCTCCCAGATTGATGCGATCCTGAATGACGTCGAGCTGGAGATCGAAAGCCTGAAGCGCCTGCTCCCCGGTCGGCCGGCCGGCGCGCAGAAGGAGGCCATGCAGGCCATGTTCGAGCGCGCCAGCGGCAAGGGCCTGATCGAGATCGGCCTGGCCGACGCCGAGGGCCGGCTGGCCGCGTCCTACCCGGCGGAGAGTTCCCCGCCCAAGGACCCGGCCGCCCTCCTGGCCGACTGCCGATGGGATGACGGGGGCCGGATGGTGCTGGGCCCGCTGCGGGAAGCGCTGCCCCGACCCGACCATTACACGGTCGCCAGCACGCTTTGCGCCCGGATGCCGCCGGGGGCTGCCGCGGGCGAAGTGCTCTTCGCCCGGCTGGACGTGTCGCGGCTGGTCTCGGGCGTGACCCGGGAGATCCGCTCGGGCAAGACCGGCTACGCCTGGGTGATTGACGAGACCGGGACTTTCCTCTACCACCCGGAGGCGGACTTCATCGGCAAGAACGCCTTTGTGGCGCGCCAGGAGCGGCAGCCCTACATCAGCTTCACCCAGATCAACCAGATTATGCGCAACCGGATGCAGAAAGGCGAAGAGGGCGCCGGGATTTACGAGAGCGGCTGGCACCGGGGGATCAAGGGCCGCATTACCAAGTTGATCGCCTTCACCCCGGTCCGAAGCGCGGCGCTGGCCCCGGGCCGGGTCTGGTCGGTGGCGGTGGCGGCGCCGATCAGCGAGGTGGCGGATACCGTGCATCGCTTGTATCTGCGCCATTTCGCGGCCGAGGCCGCGATCATCGCGGGCATGTTCGTGTTCGGGCTTTTGGCGGCCATCTACCAGCAGCGGATCTCGCAGGCGCTCAAGGAGCGGGTGAAGCAGACCGAGGCCAACCTGCACGAGACCGAGCGGATCTACCAGCGGGTGGTGGAACAGGCCACGGACATGATCTACATCCTCGACCTGGACCTGCAGGTGGTCCTGCTCAACCGGCATTGCCTGGAGACATTTTCCGACCTGGTTCTGCGCCGGTCCGAAGGCGGCTCCATCCCGGACGACGCCGACTTAAACCAGCCGGCGCTGTTCCTCGGCCGGCGGCTGGACGAACTCTTCCGGCCGGAAGACGTGGCCTTCATGCGCAAGCAGATCAACCGGGTGCTCGAGCGCCAGGCCAGCATCACCTACGAGCACATCCTCACCCTCAAGGGCCGCAAGGCGCACTTGAGCACCAAGCTGATCCCGATTCGGGACCACGCCGGCGAGATCCACAACCTGCTCGGGATCAGCCGGGACGTGACCGAGAAGATGGAAATGGACCAGCGCATCTACCACACCGAGAAGCTGGCCTCGATCGGGATCCTGGCCGCGGGGGTGGCCCATGAGATCAACAACCCCCTGGCGGTCATCCTCGGCTTCACCGACCTCTTGCTGGAGCGGTTCGAGCCGGGCTCGCCGGTGCACGAAGACCTCCAGGTGATCGAATACAACGCCAACCATGCCAAGAAGGTAGTGGAAAAACTGCTCGGGTTCGCCCGGATCACCGAGGGCATGGAAGACACGGTGGACTTGAACTACAGCGCGGAGACGGTGTTCAGCATCGTCAAGAATACGCTGATGACCAAGAAGATCGAACTGCGCATGAACCTGCCGGAGAGACTGCCCCGGGTCAAGGGCGACCCCCGGGAGTTCCAGCAGGTGCTCTTCAACCTGATCAACAACTCGGTGGCGGCCATCGGGGACGCGGGCGGCGTGCTCACCGTGTCGGCCCGGCCGGAGAACGGCTGGGTGAACGTGAGCGTGACCGACACCGGCGTGGGCATTCCCGACCGGATCAAGCCGCAGATCTTCGACCCGTTTTTCACCACCAAGAAGGTGGGCGAGGGCACCGGCCTGGGCCTGTCCCTGTGCTACGGGATCGTCAAGAAATACGGGGGCAAGATCAGCTTTACCTCATCCTCCCAAGAGGACTATCCCGAGCGGCCGAGCGGGACCAGCTTTACCGTGTCGCTGCCGGTGGCGCCGGCCGCGGGGGAGGCGGGAGGAGAAGCCCTCTAGACCAGCCGGCCTCGGAGGAGGCGGAAGGAGACGTCGCATGAAACAGCGAATCCTGGCGGTGGATGATGAGTTGCACATGCTCAAGCTCTTGGAGCGGATCATCACCGAGAAAACGCCCTACGAGATCCTGACCACCAACAACTCCCTGGAGGTGCCGGGCCTCTTGGAGCAGGGCGGCTTTGACCTGATCATCACCGACCTGAAGATGCCGGGGCTGGATGGGATTGACATTTTGCGCCGGATCAAGGAAAAGGAGCGGCCGGAGGAGGTGATCATCATCACCGCCTTTGGTTCGCTGGAGTCGGCGATCGAGGCGCTTTCCCGGGGAGTGTTTGACTACATCACCAAGCCGTTCAAGAAGGAGCAGATCATCTTCACCGTGGATCGGGCCATGCGCTGGCAGAAGTTGAAGCGGGAGGCGGCGCGGATCGGGGAGATCTTCCAGGTGGAGCCGTTTGAGAAGGCGCGCCAGGTCTTCGAGGCCGAATACCTGCGCCGCCTGGCCGAGCGCTGCGGGGGGAATGAGCCGGCGATGGTCGAGCGCTCGGGACTTTCGCCCGCGACGGTCGCGGCGGCCCTTAAACCCATCTGAAAAATCCAGGGCGGAAGGGGGGGTAAGCCGGAAAAGGAAAATCGGCTGACCGGAAAGGTCGGCGCAACCACGACACCGGATCGAAGGCAGCTTGAGGTCAACCGCGTGGAATCCCGAAGTTCAAGGAGTGAAAAACCATGAATGTCTATTTACCCATCGCGGACATGAGCATCAACCTCTTCCTGGTCGTCGGGATCGGCGCCCTGGTCGGGTTCCTCTCCGGCCTGTTCGGCGTCGGCGGAGGCTTTTTGCTCACCCCGTTGATGATGATGATCGGCATCCCGCCGGCCGTGGCCGCGGCCTCGGACTCGAACCAGATCGTGGCCGGCGCGTCCTCCGGCGCCTTCGCCCACTGGCGGATGGGCAACGTGGATTTCAAGATGGGTCTCACCATCCTGGTCGGCGGCATCGCCGGCGGCACCCTGGGCGTGCAGGTGGTCAAAATCCTGCGGGCGGTCGGCAATTTCGAGTTCGCCATGAAGCTGATCTACGTGTTCATGCTCGGCTTGGTCGGCGGGGCCATGCTCATCGAGAGCCTGAGCACCCTGCGCAAGATCCGGGTGGAGGTCTCGGCCGCGCCGCCCCAGTTCAGCGAGCCGCGGCTGAGCCGACTCTTCCGCCGACTGCCGCTGCAGATGACCTTTCGCAAGTCCCGGCTCAAGACTTCGGCCATCTTTCCCTTTGCCATCGGCTTCGCGGTCGGCTTCCTGGCCGCCATGCTGGGCGTGGGCGGCGGCTTCATCATGATCCCGGCCATGATCTACATCATCGGCATGCCCACCATCACCGCGGTGGGAACCGACCTCTTCCAGATCGTGCTCACCTCGGCCAACGTCACCTTCCAGCAGGCCATGACCAACCACACCGTGGACATCCTCCTCGCGCTGTGCCTCTTGCTCGGCTCCACTTTCGGCGCTCAGATCGGGGCGCGGGCGAGCAAGCTGTTCCGGGGCGAGCAAATCCGGGTCCTGCTCTCGGTCATTGTCCTGGCCATGATGGTCAAGCTCTTGCTGGACCTGGTGCTGACCCCGGATAATCTGATCAGCTTTGCCAAGGGCGTCTCTGGAGGACACTGATGAAAACTAAAGCCCTTGCCGGTAAAAGTCGCCGCCTCGGGGCCGGCGCGGTTTTAGGTCTGCTGCTCGCGGGGTTGATCCTGGTCAAGGCCCGGGCCGGGACCGAGGTCACCCCGGGGCCGGGTCCGGCCGCCGCACTCGAGGCGCTCGCCCAGCCGGCCGCGGCCAACGACGTGGTGACCGATTGCTCCAAGGATGAGATTCAAGTGGGCATCAACTATCGGGGGGACCGGATCGAATTTTTCGGCACCCTGGGCGACTCCGGGGCGGACGCGGTGATCGTCAAGCTCACCAGCCCCGCGGAGACCGTGAAGCTCAACCAGAAGGGCCGGGTGGGACCGGTCTGGATGAACGTCAAGCAGCACACGGTGGAGAGCGTGCCTTTCATCTACCAGATCAGCGCCTCGGACCGGCTGGACCAGATCCTGTCGCCCGAGTTGGAGCAGAAGCTGGGCATCGGGTTCGAGGCGCTCAAGGAGCGGATGGTCGTCCACACCACCAAGGGCGAAGCGGAGCCGGCCGATGCGGAGATCGTGTTCCAGGGCCTGTTGCAGCTGAAGCAAAAAGAAGGTCTCTACAAGATTGATGAGGAGAACCGGATCAAGATCAAGCAGGGAGTGCTCTTCCGGCATTGCATCGTCTTTCCCGCGGCAAGCAAAGAAGGGGATTACCTGGTGGAGACTTACCTGTTCCGGCAGGGCCGCCTGCTCCAGACCGTGACCGACACCATCCACGTCCAAAAGGTGGGCCTGGAAGCCAAGCTGGTGCGCTGGGCGCAAGAGCGGCCCAAGCTCTACGGTCTGTGCGCGGTGGTGATCGCTCTGGGGGCCGGGCTGTTGGTCGGCTTCATCTTCAAGGGAGGAGGACATTGATGGTCGCCGAGTTAAAACGGATCATGGTCGCCACCGACGGGAGCAAGGCGGCCGAGCACGCCGTGCGCTATGCGGCGCGCCTGGCCAAGCGGCGGGGCACGGAACTGGTGATCTTGCATATCGTGAGTTACAAGCGGGTGGGCTACTGGGCCTTTATTGACGGACATTTCAAGAAGGAGCTGATCATGGCCGCGAGCAAGATCGTGGATGCGGCCGAGGCCCTGGTTAAGGAGTACGAGGTGGCGTGCTCCCGCGTGATCCGGGAGGCGGAGAAGTTGCCGCACCTGGCCATTGTGGACGTGCTCGAGGAACGCAAGGACATCTGGGTGCTGGTCCTGGGCGACAAGGGCCAGGACTTCGAGGACCGCCAGACCCTGGGGTCCACCACCCACGGAGTGCTGCACGAGTTGTCCCGGCGCCAGATCCCGGTGCCGCTGCTGGTCGTTCCCTATGTGGAAGGGGTCGAGTTGACCGTCTGAGCCGGCGCGGCCGGAGGGTCGCCATCAAGAGGCAACCTGAAACGATCACGAAAAGGAGAAGAGAGATGGAAACAAAACGGGCGGGCGATTTGATGATCCCCCTGGACAGATACCCGCACATCCCCTACTGGTTCACGCTTCGCCAGGCCATGGTGGAGATGGAAAAGTCGGAAATCGAGATCGATGGCCGCAAATCCCTGCCCCGGGTGGTGCTGGTCTTTGACGAGACTTACCGGCTCCTGGGCATGATCCGCCGGCGCGACATCCTGCGCGGACTGGAGCCCAGCTTCTTGACCAGCCAGCCGCTCGAATACCGGAAAAAGCTGTTCGACGTGAAAATGGACCCCAACCTGTCCATGCTTTCGCCCGAAAGGCTGCTCGAGGGCCTGCGCGAGCGGGCCGAGCGGCCGGTGCGGGACGTGATGCGCCCCATCCAGGTGACCGTGGAATTCGAGGACCACATGGTCAAGGTCATTTACGAGATGGTGGACAACAACTTGAGCCTGCTCCCGGTCCTGCAAAACGGCAAAGTGGTCGGCGTGGTGCGTTCGGTGGACGTGTTTCACGAAATTGCCCAGCTCTTGCTCTGAGCTCGGAACAGAGGGGATAGTCGGAAAATGGATCAAAAAAGTCAAGAGCCTCGCCGCAGCGGGCTGCCGCCGATGCCCGAGGACATCTACTTAGCCAAGGCCGAAAAGCGCCTGGACCTGAAACGAGTCTTCTTTATCCTTCTGGGAATCGCCTTGTTTTGCCTGGTCTATTGGGCGCCTCCGGTGAAAGACGCGATTGACCCCGCGGGAAAAGCCTTCCCCCTCACCTACGAGGGCAAGGCCGCGCTCGCCCTGTTCCTGCTCGCCGCCACCTGGTGGGTCTTTGAGGTAGTTCCCATCGGAGTGACCGCCATCCTCATCGGCGTGGTCCAGGCCCTGTTCCTGATCCGGCCGGCCAAGGCCGCCTTCACCGATTTCATGGACCCCTCGGTGTGGTTTATCTTCGCCTCGCTCGTGATCGGCAAGGTCTTTACCAAGACCGGGCTGACCCAGCGCATGGCCTACAAGATGCTGGTCCTGGTGGGCGAGCGCACCAGCATGATCTACCTGGGCTGCTTCTTTATCGTCGCCGCCCTCACCCTGATCATGGCCCACACCGCGGTGGCCGCCACCGTGTTCCCCCTGCTCATGGCCATCCACGGGCTTTACGAGGAAGGAGACAAGCCGACCAGGTTCGGCAAGGGCCTGTTCATCGGCATGGCCTTTGCCGCCGGCGCCGGCAGCGTGGTCACCCTGCTCGGCGCGGCCCGGGGCGCGGTGGCCATCGGCTTTTTCAAGGACATGGCCGGCCGCGAAATCACGTTCTTCGAGCTCTCTTATTACATGTTTCCCATCGGCTGGCTGATGGTCTTCCTGGTCTGGCTGCTGATCCTGGTCTTCTTCCGGCCGGAGAAAAGCACCATCCCCGGTCTGCGCGAGCGGGCCCAAGCGCTGTATGCGCGGCTGGGCAGGATTTCTCGCACCGAAGTCCTGGCCCTGGTGATCGTGTTCTCCACCATCCTGGTCTTGAGCCTGCGGTCCTTCTTCCCGGTCCTCAACCCCCTGGACAAAAGCGCCATCATCCTGGTCTCCACCCTGCTCTTCTTCGTCTTCAAAATCCTGGACCTCGACGACCTCGAAACCATCCCCTGGAACATCGCCCTGCTCTTCGGCGGGGCCATGAGCATCGGCTTCTGCCTCTGGCAGACCGGCGCCGCCAACTGGCTCGCGGTCAAGTGGCTCTCCCTGTTCCAGCACGCCCACTGGATCATCTTCGTGCTCGGCATCGCCTTCTTCTGTATGGTCATGACCAACTTCATCATGAACGTGGCCGCCATCGCCATCACCATGCCCATCGCGCTGGCCATCGCCCCCTACCTGGGCGTGGCCCCCGAGGTGATCCTCTTCGCCTCTCTCGCCACCGCGGGCATGCCCTTCCTGCTCCTGATCGGAGCCGCGCCCAACGCCATTGCCTATGGCTCCAACCAGTTCACCTCCGGCGAGTTCTTCAAGGCCGGCATCCCCGCCAGTATCATCCTGATGGCCGTGCTCACGGTCTTCGTTTGGCTGATCTGGCCGCTGATGGGCATGCCGGTCCTGCTCAAGTAGGCCGGGGACGGAATCCGCTTCAACCCCAGGCATCGCCGCGGGCCCCTGGACTTCCGCCGCGTGCAGTTGAAAAATTCAAGACGATCAATTAAAATTACAATAACCATCGGCCGGAGATTCCCCCAGCGCGGCCGGGCCGCAACCGAAGTAGGGGCGCGATTTATCGCGCCCTGCCTCTCCGACCGGGGGCGCAATGAATTGCGCCCCTACGCTGGTCTTAGCGACGGTTGAAAAATAACTTTCAAAAAGAAAAGTTGTGGCCAGATTGCAATCCAGAGTCCGGAAAAGGTGCGGCGATCCGATTTCAAGGGAGAATGACCATGAAGTTTTATTCCTTTCAGATCTTGATTGAGAAGGAGCCGGAAGACGCGGGGTACTTTGCTTACAGTCCCACCCTGCCCGGCTGTTTTTCCAACGGTAAAACGATCGAGGAAGCCAAGCGCAACATCCGGGAGGCCATTGAGCAACACCTGGCCTCGCTTCTCGAGCACGTGCAGCAGATTCCCCAGGACGACCGGCTGGTCCACGTGGAGGAGCTTAGCGTGGGTGTTCCGGAATGACCCGGATGCCCCAGGTCACCGCCAGAACCGTAACCCACCTTGATCGCTTAAAAAAACCTATGTTGATTCAAAAGGAGTAGGATCATGGCCAAAAAGATGTTGGGCGTTACCCTGCGCGCCCAGTGGGACCCCAGGCCCGGCTTTCGCCTGGGCATGAAAGATATCAAGGGCAAACAGACCTACCTGGGCAGCAAGGTCTGGCGAAACCCCAAGCTTTCCATTGAAGAACACCCGGTGCCCCGGCCCGGGCCGGAAGAGGTGGTGATTGAAGTCAAGGCCTGCGGCATCTGCGGCTCGGACGTGCACATGGCCCAGGCCGATGAGCAAGGCTACATCTGGTATCCCGGGCTTACCGGCTTCCCCTGCATCCTCGGCCACGAGTTCGCGGGCGTGGTGAAGGAAGCGGGCCAGCGCGCCTTTGACAAGCGCACGCTCAAGCGCTTCCGGGGCGGCGAGCCGGTCTGCGCCGAGGAGATGATCTGGTGCGGCCGCTGCCGGCCCTGCGCCGACGGCTGGCCCAACCACTGCGAGAAGCTCGACGAGCTAGGCTTCAACGTCGCCGGCGCCTTCACCCATTATGTGTGCGTCCCGGCCAAGCTCTGCTGGAGCCTGGAGCCCCTGCGCCGGCGCTACCCCGGCGACAAGCTCTTTCTCGCCGGCAGCCTGGTCGAGCCCACCTCCGTGGCCTACAACGCGGTGATCGAGCGCGGCGGCGGGATCCGACCGGGCGACAACGTCATCATCCTGGGCGGCGGGCCGATCGGGGTGGCCGCCTGCGCCATCCTCAAGCGCATGGGCGCGGCAAAAGTCATCCTCTCCGAGCCCGAGCCGGCGCGGGCCAAGCTGGGCAAGAAACTCGGCGCTGATTTCATCGTCAATCCCAAGCGAGAAGACTTTGCCAAACGGGCTTTAGAACTCACCGACGGCATGGGCGCGTCCTTGATCCTGGAGGCGACCGGCCTGCCCACCATGGTCTGGCCGGGGGTGGAAAAAATTATCTGGGAGGGCCGCACCCTCAACACCACGGTGGTGGTAGTGGCCCGGGCCGACGCCAAGATGCCGGTCACCGGCGAGGTGCTCCAGGTCCGCCGGGCGCGCATCATCGGCGCCCAGGGCCACTCCGGCCACGGCACCTTCCCCCGGGTCATCGAGTGCATGGCCGCCGGCATGGACATGACCCCCATGATCACCAAAAAAATCTCGTTCCGGCAAGTGCCCAAACACATTGAGATGTTGCGCGATGATCGGCAGAATTGCAAAATTACATGCGTGATGAAATAACCCCGCCCTTGAGGACAAGGGTGGGCTGCATCGGGATGCTATGAAAATCCGCAAAACCGTTGCTCAAGACCTTGGCCGGATCGTGGAACTCTGCTGGGAGATGGAACACGACATTCATCCCCGCGAGGTGGTCCCGAAGAGCAAGTGCCGGGGACCGAGTTTGCGTTACTACCGCAATCTGCTGCGGGAGCCTGAGGTGTGGGCCTGCGTGGCCGAGGCTAATGGAGAAGTAATCGGCTACGGCCTCTACCGCATCCAGAACAGCGACCCCATCCACAAAACCCGCCGCTACGGCCAGATTCTGGACCTGATGGTGGACGAGTCTCATCGCCGCCGCGGCGTCGGCCGCGCCTTGCTCAAACACATGCTGGCCGATTTCAAGCGCCGGAAGATCAAAAAGGTCCGGCTGATCGTGGACCTCGCCAACTCTAATGCCCAGGCGCTCTACCGCAGCCTGGGATTTGAGCCCGAATACTATCGGATGGTGAGGAAGGGCCGGTGAAAATCCGCAAGGCCGCTCGCCGGGAAATCCCCCGTCTGGTCGAGTTGTGGTGGGATTTTCAAACTACCCATCCGCCCTACGATCCGGTCTTTTACCGGAACAAGTCCAAGGCCGAATGTCTTCGGCTTTGCCAAAAGTATTACCAGGTCATTCTCGCATCGAAAAATCACATCTTTTTGGTGGCAGAGACGAATGGGAAACTGGTGGGCTTTATCATGGGCGAGATCGGCCATCGGCCTCCAGTCTACCGGACCGTCGAGGCGGGTTTTTTATCCATGATCTACATTATCCCGGAGATGCAAAGAAAAGGCGCGGGCACCCGGCTGGTCCAAGCCCTGGAAAAGGAATTCCGCCGCAGGAAAATCCGCCACGTCGAGCTGGTCGTGGACAAGAAAAACCGGCCCGCACTTGAACTTTACCGGAAATGCGGTTATCAAGACCGCCAAGTCAAAGTCTATAAGCGGTTGTAAGGGAGAAGAACAATGTCCCGGACCATGCTCGCCGCGGTCTTTGAGGGCCGGGGAAAGTTAGCTCTCAAGAAGATGCCGGTTCCCAAGATCGAGAAGCCGGGCGAGGTCCTGCTCAAGGTGGAAGCCGCCTCCATCTGCGGCACCGACGTGCACATCCTCCACGTCCCGCCCGGGCACCCGGCCACTCCCGGCGCCATCCTCGGCCACGAATACGTGGGCGAAGTGCTCGAAGTCGGCCACGCCTGCGGGGGCTTGCGGCCGGGGGACAAGGTGGCGGTGGACCCCAACGTCACCTGCGGCCATTGCCCGGCCTGCCAGCTCGGCCGGCACAACATGTGCCGGGAAATGACCACCCTCGGTATCTTCATCCACGGCGGCTTCGCGCCTTATAACGTGGCCCCGGCCCGCCAGCTCCATCGCTATGACCGCAGGCTCAAACCCGAGATCGCGGTCTTTGCCGAGCCGCTGGCCTGCGTGGTCAACGCCTTCAAGAAGCTCAACCTGTTTCCGGGCGAGGGTGTGGTCGTGCTCGGCGCGGGTCCGATCGGTCAATATTTCATTCAGATCGCCAAGGCCGGCGGAGCCGGGAAGATCGTGGCGGTCGAGCCGAACCCCCGCCGGCGCCGGTTCGCCAAGATCAGCGGCGCTGAAATTGTAATTGATCCTACTAAAAAAAATCTGCCGGAATCGGTGGCCAAAGTCTTTCCCTCCGGGCCGGAGGTGGTGATTGACGCGGTGGGATCACTCGCGGATCAAGCGGTGGGGATCGCGGGAAGGGCCGGCCGGATCATGCTCTTCGGCCAGAACGCGCTCGCCCGGGCCTCGATCGCCCAGAACATCATCACCCGGAACGAGCTTACGGTCATGGGCTCTTACATCGCCAAGCACACCTTCCCCGAGGCCATCCGCTTGCTCGAGACCGGCAGAGTGAACGTCAAGCCTCTCATCACTCATCGCCTGAAACTAACCGAAATCAGGAAGGGCCTCCGGGCCATGGAGAAAGGCCAGGCAATTAAAGCCATCGTTTTTCCTTGAACCCACCCTTGCGGACAAGGGTGGGCTACAAGCGATTGCGCGGCTGAGGCTTCGGCCGTGAGCTCAGCCGAACGGTCAGCCGCGCCCCGAAAGTCAGGGTAGCCGCGATCGCCCCGGTCGCATAACTAAATTTTGCTAATTTATCAAAGTATCCCAAAGGACCGCATCTGATTTCTCTTTTGCATAAGCCGGCCGGAGGATACGGCTCATGAGGTAGCCGACTACAATCACCGTCACGCTGGTCACCACGCCCGTCATGATCGGGTCCCAGGGGAATTTCAGCCAGGGGTAAGCGTTGGTGATGACCCCGGCATATTGCTCCGAGCCCCAGAGGGTGACCAGCAGCCCGGCCGCGATTCCGGCGAGCACGCCGCGGGCGTGGGCGCGGCGGGAGAAGAGGGCGAGGGCGAAGACGCCGGCGATGCCGCCGCCGATGATGGCCACGACCTCGAAGTAGAAGTTGAGGAAGGTCTGGACGCGGATCATGGCGAGGGCGAGGACGATGCCGAGCGCGCCCCAGGCGAAGGTGAGCCAGCGGGCGAGGGAGAGGGCGCGGCTTTCGGGCGCGTCGGGCCGGAGGAAGCGGCGGTAGAGGTCGGTGACGATGAGGGTGGAGAGCGCGTTCATGGAGGAATCGGCGGTGGACATGGCCGCGGCGAAGAGTCCGGCGAGGAGCAGGCCGGAGAGGCCGGAGGGGAGTTGGGTGGCGATGAAGTGGGGGAAGACCTTGTCGCCTTTGCCGTTGGCCAGGAACTCGCTGACGCGCGGGTCGGGATGATGCTGGTAAAAGACAAAGAGCATGGTGCCGACCAGCAGGAAGAGCGCCCAGACCGGGACGCTGCCGAGCGCGCCGATCAGGGCCGCCTTTCGGGCCTCGGCGTCGGAGGCGGCGCACTGGTAGCGCTGGACCTGGTTTTGGTTCCCGGCCAGGAAGTAGAAGAAGTTGAGGAGTCCGGAGAGGGCGAGCACCCAGAAGGTGGGCCGGGCGAGCGAGGGCGAGAAATCGGCCAGGCGGAACTTGCCTGCGGCGAATGCTTCGGAGGCGGCGCCGACGAAACCGCCCGGAACTTGGAGGCTCACCACGAAAACCACGGCCAGACCTCCGGCAAAGAGGACCAGGGTCTGGAGCACATCGGTCCAGATCACGCCCTTGATCCCGCCGGCCGCGCTATAGGCCGCGGTGATGGCGCCCATGCCGGTGATCACCGCGACCAGGGGCCAGCCGGTGATGGTGTGGATCACCAGCGAGACCAGGTAGAGGACCATGGCCAGGCGGGTGAGCTCGGCGGTGACCAGGACGAAGAGGGTAAAGAGCCGGACCCGGGGTCCGAAGCGGAGTTCGATGAACTCGTTGACCGAGACGCGGACGTAGCGGCGATAAAAGGGCACCACGGCCAGCGCGCCCGCGAAAACCAGGACCGGCAGCATCAGGCCTTGCACCAGGTATTGCCAGTCGTGGACCAAGGATTTGCCGGGATAAGCCACGTAAGTAACCGAGGAGATACAGGTGCCGAGGATGGAGAGACCCAAGGCCCAGCCGGGGATTTTGCGGCTGCCGACGAAATAGTCCTCGGTGGTCCGATCGCGCCGGCTCACGTAAACGCCGATAGCCACGATTACCGTGAAATAGGCCGCTAAAAAGGCCCAATCCAACAGGCCGAGGCGCATGAGGTCCCCCGGCCCAAAGTCTAGCCTATTTTCGCGGACGCGTCAGCCCCTTGGAACCCGGGCCGGGTGCGGAATTCCCTTCACGGTCGCATCGTCGGCGCGCCGTAGAACTTGCGCCCGAGCCAGAGCGAGACATTGACCAGCCCGATCAGGGCCGGCACTTCGACCAGCGGCCCGATGACCGCGGCGAAAGCGGCGCCATGGTTGATGCCGAAGGTGGCGATGGCCACGGCGATGGCCAGCTCGAAGTTGTTGGACGCGGCGGTGAAGCTGAGGGTGGCCGCCTGTCCATAGTTCGCGCCGACCTTGCGGCTCATGAAGAACGAGATAAAGAACATCACCCCGAAGTAAATGAGCAGGGGGATGGCGATGCGCACCACGTCCAGCGGGAGCTGCACGATGAACTCGCCCTTGAACGAGAACATCACGACGATGGTGAAGAGCAGCGCGATGAGCGTGACCGGGCTGATCTTGGGGATGAACTTTTCGTGGTACCATTGCTTGTCCTTCAGGTTGATCAGGGTGAAGCGCGTGATCACCCCGGCCAGGAAGGGGATGCCGAGGTAGATGAAGACGCTCTTGGCGATCTCGGCGATGGTGATGTTGACCGCCACGCCCGCGAGGCCGAACCAGGTGGGCAGCACGGTGATGAAGAGGTAGGCGTAGACCGAGAAGAAGAGGACCTGGAAGATGGAGTTGAACGCCACCAGGCCGGCGCAATACTCGGTGTCGCCCTTGGCCAGGTCGTTCCAGACAATGACCATGGCAATGCAGCGGGCCAGGCCGATCATGATCAGCCCCACCATGTATTCGGGCTTGTCGTGCAGGAAGAGTACCGCCAGGCCGAACATCAGGAGCGGCCCCACGATCCAGTTCTGGACCAGGGAAAGCCCGAGGACCTTGAAGTTCCGGAAGACCGGTCCCATTTCCTCGTAGCGGACTTTGGCCAGCGGCGGGTACATCATCAGGATCAGCCCGATTGCGATGGGGATCGAGGTCGTCCCCACGCTGAACTTATCGAGCCAGGGCACGATCCCGGGGAAGAGATAGCCGGAACCCACGCCCACGGCCATGGCCAGGAAGATCCACACCGTGAGGAAGCGGTCGAGAAAGGATAGGCGCCGGGCGACGCCGTCGGACGCGAGGAGTTGAGCTTCATTTGTCATTGCATACCCCCGAGTGAAGCCGTTCCCGATAACGACGGCGCCACGGTCACTTGTTCTCTTCCCTTTTTCAAAAGTTCACCTGGAAAATATAGGTCAGGCAATAATAGATTCCCACCAAAATAAAAATCCCTCCCGTCAGGCGGCGGGCCCATCGCTCCACCAGGGCCAGCCGGTCAAAAATCCTCCCCACCGACCGGGCGCTGAAGGCGAGCGCGATGGCGAAGGCCGCCACCGGAAGCCCGGTGCCCAGCCCGTAAAGGGCCGGCATCAGTCCCGGGGATTGATGTTTCAAGGCCAGCGGGATCAGGCTGCCGAAGAAGAGCGCGGCGGAAACCGGGCAGAAGGAGAGCGCGAACACGATCCCCAGGAGTCCCGCGCCCCAGACCCCGGCCCGCTCCATTTGCCCCTGGATTTTTTTTCCCGGGCCCCAGGAGGGAACGGGAAGTGAAATCCAGTCGAGCAAAAACATGCCGGCCAGGATCAGGACCGGGCCCAGGATTTGGTTCATGTATTTTTGCAGGAAGTTGGAAAGGCCGGGAATATTTAACAGGCCGGCCACGATCAGAGCGCCCAGCGCGAGGTAGGTGAGGATGCGACCCAGGGTATAAAGCAGGCCGGCGAAGAGGACTTGCCGGCTCCGGCCCAGGCGGTTGCCGAGATAGGAGATGGCCGCGACGTTGGTCGCAAGCGGACAGGGGCTGATCGAGGTCAGGATCCCCAGCCAGAGCGCCGCGGCCAGCCCGGAAAGAGAAAGGCTCATAGGTCCTCGACCAGGTAAGCCCGGACCTCGTCCTGGATGTATTTCTGAAAGTCGGCCTTGACCGTGAACAAGGTCCAGACCTGGTCCAGGTTTTTCCAGCGTGCCTCCCGGCCGTGATGCCGATCCGACAGGATCACGGACTTGGTGTAGAGCTGGTAGTCCTGGGCAAAGTGTTGATTCCCCGGCTCTTCAACATTGACCACCTGCCAGGTCAGGGTTCCACTTTTCAGTTCTTCCGCAAACCCGCTCTGGATGGCCTCCTGGGTATAAGCCTCGATCTTCAAGCAGCTCGGGCAGCGGGCCGTGCCGTGAAAATAATAGGCAACTACCTGGTGAGCAGGAGGAAGAGCCGCCTGGTCCGGTTCAGTTGCCGAAGCGGGGGGAGTCGAAGCGGGCAGGGGCTGGGTCGGCGGATTGGGAGCTTCGGACCTTTGCCGCGATTCTTTGGCGAGCAAAAAGGCGACGCTGGCCAGGACCAAAGCCAGGAGCAAAGCCGTTAGGATTTTTCGGGCCTTCATTGCTTTAGTTACCCCTTTTTCTCTTCTGAATAAGACCTGAAGGTGCAAGGGCGATGCGCGAACCACCCCTTCCGGTCAAGATCCTTGGGATTTCTGAATCAGCTCCTTGACCTTGGCGACATTGGGCAATGGCTTGCCCTGATGCGCCACCTTTTCGTTGATCACCAGCCCCGGCGTCATCATCAGGTACTTGCGAATCTCGTTCATGTCCGTGACATATTTCACTTCAGCATCCATCCCCAGCCCCAACTCCTGGAGCGCGGTCTGGGTCGTTTCCAGGAGCGTCTTGCAGTTGATGCATCCTGGCCCTAACACCTTGATCTTCAAATCCGCCATGTTTATTCCTCCTCTCCATTTTTGGAAGTCTTGTGAAAGGCGCCGGCCGGATTCCGCTCCCCATCCAGGTGCGATTTCAGCCGGCTCTCCTGGGAAACCAGCAGTTTCCGGTAAACCGATTGCCGCAAAAAATGAAACGCGCCCTCCCGGTCCTGGTCGGTCATGATCCGCTCCAATTCCATGACCTCAGCCGGTTCCAAACTTAAACTCTTGCGCGTGATCTCCAACATCTTCGATGCCTCCGGCTCTCCTCGCCCGCGCGCTTAAAAAAGCGCGCCGTAGATCATGCCGCTGAAGGTGGCCATCACGACCACCAGCGCGATATAGACAACCGTCTTGGCGGTGCCGAGCACGCTCCGGATCACCAGCATATTCGGAAGTGAAAGCGCCGGCCCGGCCAGGAGCAGCGCCAGCGCCGGACCCTGGCCCATGCCGCTGCCGAGCAAGCCCTGCACAATCGGGACCTCGGTGAGCGTGGCAAAATACATGAAGGCGCCGGCGACCGAAGCAAAGAGGTTCGCGGCCCAAGAGTTCCCGCCCACGGCCCGGCCGACCCAAGTTGAGGGGATCAAGCCTTCTTCCCCCGGCCGGCCCAGAAGAATCCCGGCGGCCAGGACCCCGAGCAAAAGCAGGGGCAGGATTTGCTTGGCAAAGCCCCAGGTCTGGCTGAACCACTCGCCGCTCTCGCCGTCCTCGCCGGCGGTGAGCACGGCCAGGCCGAGCGCCCCGGCCGCAAACGGGAGCAGGGGAACTTCCGGAAAGACGAGCGCCAGGATCGCGGTCGGAAGCGCGACCGCCAGCACTTTCCACCATTTCAACCCGAACCATGCGATCAGCATGGCGGCGAAGCTAATGGCGGCCGCGGCGGTAAGCAGCCACTTGACTGAGTAAATCGCGGACAAGAAGCCGGCGGCATCTTCAGCTTTGCCCCAGTTGGCAAAGACCAGGATCGCGACCATGACCGCAAAATAAATCGCGGTCTGCCAGAGCGGCCGGCCGGCTTCCGGCTCGGGCAGGTCCGCCTGGGCCTCGGCCTTTTGCATTTCTTCTCTCCGGAAGATCAGGAACATGAGCAGGCCGATCACGACGCTGAACGCGATCGCCCCGATGGCGCGCGCGACGCCCAGCTTAAACCCGAGGACGCGGGCGGTCAGGATGATGGCGAGCACGTTGATGGCCGGGCCGGAGTAGAGGAAGGCGGTGGCCGGCCCGAGCCCGGCGCCCCTCGAGTAGATGCCGGCGAAAAGGGGGAGCACGGTGCAGGAGCACACGGCCAGGATGGTGCCGGAGACCGAGGCCACGCCGTAGGCCAGGACCGGGTTGGCCTTGGCGCCTAAATACTTGATCACCGAGGCCTGGCGGACAAAAGCGGCGATGGCGCCGGCGATGAAGAAGGCCGGGACCAGGCACAGGAGCACGTGCTCGCGGGCGTACCACTTGACCAGGGCCAGCCCTTCCAGAATGGCGTGGTCGAAGCGCTCCCGGCCCACCGGCAGGGTGTAGGCGATGGCGAACGCGGCGGCAATCGCCGCCAGAGTCTTAGCTTCTTTTTTCCAATCCATGATCTGGAATCCGCGACCGCAGAGCGGCAGCGGCGGCCTCCTACTTGACCAGGGCCAATTGCTTTTGGGCGGTGGTTTTCAGCGCGGATTCCACGCAGTCAAACAGGTCGAGCAGGCAAGGACAGCTCAGGCTGTAGAAGACCTGGTTGCCGCGCTTCTCGTCGGCCACGATCCCCGCGGCCTTGAGGATGGAAAGGTGCTTGGACACGGTGGAGATGTCGGCGCCGACCATCTCGGTGAGTTTGCACACGCAGATTTCCCGGCGGGCCAACTGGTCCACCAGGAAGAGCCGGGTGGGATGGGCCAGGGCCTTGACGATCCTGGCCCGGGCCGCGAAGCGCGCCTGGGTTTTAGGATCCACGGGAACCTCCTTAAGGTTTCCTATTTGGTAATATAGCCAAGTTCTCAAGGTTTGTCAAGCCGGATCCTTTTTAGCGGGCCGGGAGATGAAGAAGAACGCGCAGGAGGGTTAAGGACTAGCCGCGGCCAGGCCGCCGCCATCTCTTTTTTCCCTGAACCTAATCCTGGACGCAGGTTCGCCCTCGCGCTAAACTAAGCCGTGAGTGGCCAGCTTTGTTTACATGAAGATCCTGGAGTCGCAGCCCCGCCGCTATGACCGGGGCATCGCCTGGCTCAGCCTGGGCCGGGCGCCGGCAATCAAGCAGCGGATCGCGCAGGAGTTCGGCCGGGAAGGCGTGCAGGTCTTGGAGATCGGCGCGGGCACGGGCGAGCTGGCGGTCTTGCTGGCGAAAACCGGGGCCAAGGTCGCCGGCTTTGACCAGTCCGCGGCCATGCTGGAAGTGGCCCGGCAAAAGGTCGCGGCTCAGGGGTTGGCCGAGCGGGTCAAGATCCGCGAGCTGGGCGTGGCCGAGATGGACCGGGCCTTCACCGACTCCTCCTTTGACCTGGTGGTGAGCACGCTGGTTTTCAGCGAGCTTACCTCCGACGAGCAGCGGTATGCTTTGGCCCAGGCCTTTCGGGTGCTCAAGCCCGGCGGCATCCTGGCGCTGGCCGATGAAGTCCGGCCCGCGACCGGTTTCAAGCGAATGCTCTACTATCTGATTCGGTTGCCCCTGGCCCTGGTCACGTTCGCGCTGACTCAGACCAGCACGCGGGCGGTGGCGGGCCTGGAGGACAAGGTGCGGGAGGCCGGGTTCGCGATCGAGCAGGCCGAGAGAAGCGCCTTTGATAGTTTCCTCTACCTGAAAGCCCGCAAAATCCTGGCACAAGAAGGTCGCTCATGAACAAGCTCTGGGGATTCATCGTCGCCTACTTTCTGCGCTGGTTTCCGCACGGACTCGAACCGGGCCTGCGCCGGATCGGGAACCCCGGGCCGGAAAGCCCGGTCCTGGTTAGCGGCAACTTTTCCCTGACCCTGAAAAGGCTGATCCGGTCTCTGGTCGGGCAGGACCTGTGGCTGCTGGTGGCCAACTCCCGGGGCATCAATGTCTGGTGCGCGGCCGTGGGCGGCATGTTCACCCACCACAACGTGATTGCGGCGATCAAGACCTCGGGCCTGGCCGATCAGGTTCGGCATCGGGAAGTGATCCTGCCTCAGCTCTGCGCGGCGGGCATGGACGTCAAGGCCATCCGGGAGGAGGCCGGCTTCCAGGTCCGCTTCGGGCCGGTCCGGGCGGAGGATCTCCCGGCTTACCTGGCCCAAGGCAAGAAGAAGACGGAGGCCATGAGCCGCTTCCGTTTTGACCTGCGGCATCGCCTGGACATGCTCCTTTCCAACAACACCATGTTCTACCTGATCGTGGCCATCCCCCTCGCCATCTTCTGGCCTCACCGGCTCCTGGCCTTCACCCTGCTCTTCTGGGCCGCGGCCTTCTACCTTTACTTGTTGTTCCCGTATCTCCCGGGCAAGACCGGCTGGAGCCGATCCCTTTACTCCGCCCTGGCCGTGGTCCTCGCCATCCCGGCTGCCGATTTCTTCCGCGCCGGCCAGCCCTTCCTCCACTACGGCTGGATGATCGCCGTCGTCCTGGTCTTCTCTACCGTCGGCTTTGATGCCGCCGGCATCCTCGCGGCCATGCCCAGCGACGCCGAAGCCTTCCTCCACCGCCTCGGCATCAAGCGGCTCGGCTCGCTCTTGCAGGAAAAGACCCTGGGCCGGGTCGCGCTCGACCGGGAAAAGTGCCGGGGCGACATGATCTGCTACTCCATCTGCCCGGTCGGGGTATTCGGCGAGCTGGACCCGGACCAAAAGATCACCCTCCCTTGGCAAAACGCTTGCTTCGCCTGCGGCGCTTGCGTCAAACAATGCCCCCACAAAGCCTTGAGCTTGCAACCCAGACCTTGACCCCCTCGGCGCGGGCTTATGCTAGAATGACTCTCCGATGACCGCCGGGATCAAGACCTTAAGGTCTTTTTCGGCCGCGATGGTTCTCGGCCTCCTGCCGGTGTTCGCCTTCACCCAGGGCGCGACCTGGGACACTTTTTGGGAAGCGGGCAAGCAGGCGGACGCACGCAGCGACTGGCCCGAGGCGGAAACGCAATACCGGGTCGCGCTCGTCGAGGCGGAGAAGCAATGGGGTGAGAAGGACATCCGCCTCTGCCCGATTTTGCAAAGCCTGGCCGAGGTTTGCCTGGCCCAGAGGAAATACAGCAAAGCTGAATCGCATTATCGGCGGGCCATGGCCCTGGAGGAAAGCATCTTAGGGCCGAACCATCCCAACCTGGCCGTGATCCTCACCGACCTGGCCATGATCTGCAAGGCGCAAAAGAAATGGGCCGAAGCCAAAGCCTTCCAGCAGCGCGCGCTCGCGCTCCAGCAACAATCCAAAGCCGCGAACCCGGACGATGTCGCCGCCAGCCAAGCCGGCCTCGCCGACCTGGACATGATCCAGCGCAAATATTCTGATCCGGAGCTGGAAGCGCACTACCAGCTAACCTTGAAAAACCTGGAGAAGACCCGGCCGGCGGACCATCCGGAGATCGCCGACGCGCTGGACAAGCTGGCCGAATATTATCTGGCGCAGAACCGGTGCGCCGAGGCCGAGCCGCTTTTTCGCCGGGCGCTCGCCATCCGCGAGAAGACTTACGGGCCGGATAGCTGCCAGGCGGCCAAGAGCCTGATGGACATCGCGGACCTGTGCCTGGTCCAGAACCGCTTCCAGGAAGCGGAGCCGCTGTATAAACGCTGCCTGAAGATCCGGGAAAAGGGTTTAGGCAAGTATCATCCCGAGGTGGCCACTACGCTCGAGCATTATGCCTCGCTGATGAAAAAGACCGGCCGGGTGCCCCAGGCCGGCGAGCTCGAAGCCCGGGCCCGGGTGATCCGGGCTAAAAAAAACCCCTAGTCCTGCCAGGAAAAGATAAAAAAATTAGAAGAGAGGATTTTTACCACAAAGGCACTAAGACCTGAAACAAGAAAGAAAGCAGATAAGCTAAAAGGAAGATTTAATTTTGTGCCTTTGTGTCTTTGTGGTGAAATTTAATTTTTTAAGGCTTCGAGGATGGCCGCGGCGAGGAGGGGGAAGAGGATTTCGTGGTGGCCGGTGAGGGCGATGCCCTGGCCGCCGTGGGCCACGGGCCGGCCGGTGACGTTCTGGCGGGGCCGGTAGTGCTGGAGGAAATCGAGGTTGACTGCGGTGAAGCGTCGGACCGGGTGGCCGAGGTTCCGGGCCAGGGATAACGCCTTCAGGAACACCTCGGGCAAAATCACGGCCGAGCCGACGTTGAAATAGACCCCGCCTTCGAGTTTCGCGACCATGCCCGCGAAAAGTCGAAAATCATAAAGGCTGCCCTGGCCGATGGCAGCGCCATTGGCGGAAGGGTGCATGTGAACCGTGTCGGTGCCGAGAGCCACATGGACTGTGGCCGGAATGCCCAGCTTGGCGGCTTGAGCGAGGAGGCTGAGGCGGGCATGAGGAAGTTTTGCTTTTGCGATCATTTCCCCAACGGCCTGACCCAGCCCCATTTTTCTAATCAGGCAAAGCTCCGCGGCGAGATTGAGCGCAATTGCCGTCTCGCGGGTGGCCCCGAAGCTTCCGTCCTCCAACGTCGCGGCCACGTCCTCGGAGGTCTTGCCGGCATAGGCCACCTCGAAGTCGTGCACCGCGCCGGCGCCGTGGAGCGCGAGCCCGGTGACCACGCCCCGTTGCATCAGGTCAATCACCACCGGTGACAGCCCCACCTTGATCACGTGCGCGCCCAGGGCCAGGATCACCGGTCTTCCCCGGCGCTGCGCCTGGACCACGGCCGTCACCACCCGGCGGAAGTCTTTGGCCGCTAAAATGTCCGGGAGCCCGACGATGAATTCCGAGAACTTGCGGCCCGGATGCCAGGGCCGGGCAAAGGCCTCCCGGTCCACGATCCGCCGGCTTTTGCGCAGCGAGGTGGTGCGGAGCTTGCTCGGATCCAGAGGTTTGATCTTTTTTCTGCGGGTCCTGTTCATCGGAATGGATTGATCCGCGACCGAAGAGCGGTCGCGGCTACTTTTTTCTTTGGCCAAACAGCACCTCTTCCACTTCTTCGCACAGGATATGACCGAGGGTAATATGCAGCTCCTGGATGCGGGGAGTCGCCTGGGCATCCACGTGCAGGCAGAGGTCGGTGTTCCGGTCCAGGGGCGAGCCGGGCCGGCCGGCAAAGCCCAGGCGGAACAGGCCTCTCTTTTTCGCAGTCTTGAACCCCGAAAGGACATTAGCGGAGCCGCCGCTGGTGGAAAAGCCCCAGGCGATGTCGCCCTTCTGGCCCAGGGCCTCGATCTGGCGGGCGAATACGCGATCAAAGTCGCGGTCGTTGGCAATGCTGGTGAGGATGGAGGTGTCGGTGGTGAGGGCGATGGCCGCGAGGGCGCGGCGGTTCTTGACCATGCGGTTGACCAATTCCGCGGCCAGATGCTGGGCGTCGGCCGCGGAGCCGCCGTTCCCGAAGAGCAGGATTTTTTTGCCGCGGCGGAGCGCCGCGGCCACCGCCTTCACGGCTTGGGCCAGTTTCTCGGCCTCCAGCTCAGCCAGCCCCAGGCGCAGCTCGGCGCCGATGAGCAGTTGCTCGCGGATGCTTTTTACCAGCGCGGGTTTGGTCCTCATCGTTCGAGCACGATTGTATATCTTTGACCGGAGATGGTCAAGGCGCGGCCGGGGCCGAAGCGAGCGGGCGGGCGAAGACCTGGATCGGGCGCTCGATCAGATTCAGGATCTCTGGCACCTTGCCTTCGGAAAAGGGATAGGGGTAGTAGTGATAGAGTTGCCAGTGATACACGCCCTTGGGCATGTTCCCGGCGGATTTCACCCAGTATCCGACCAAGAGTTGGCCGGGATGCTCCTCGGGCGAGTCCGGATTGGCCAACTCCTCCCGGACCAGGGTGGTCCGAACCAGGAGCCGGGACAAGGTTTGGTCAAAGACCAGGGCGTCCACCATCCCCCCTTGCGGGCCGCTGACGGTCAGGAAAGAGGTGTCGCCCTTCCTATCTAGATCTGCATGAGACTTCCCGTCCAGCACCACGCCCCGGGGATTGGCCTGGTTGCGGAAGGTGGAGCCCATGATGGCTTCGTTCAGGTCCATGGCCCAGTAAAAATTGATATCGAGAAACAGCTTGTGCAGGTTGACCGGGATCTTGGCCTCCATCGGGCTGATATGCCCGTTGGCATAATAGGTGTAAAAAGCCTCGGTCTCCCAGTCCAGGCCGAGCGCCTTGATCTTGACCAGGTCGAGCTCGTCCCGGATCACCCGGACCGGGCCGTCAATGACCCCCAGGGTCACGGACTTCATGTCCTTTTCCGGGACGTTGATGGGAATGCCCACGTTGAGCAAGCGCGCCCGCAGCCCCACCTTGGTCCGGTTGAGCACGTCCGGGCTAAAGCTGCCGTCCGGCTTTCGAATCCGGAGCCAATCGTAATAGGTGACTCCCAACTGCTGGCCGATCTCGTATTGGTCGCTGCTGATCAGCTCTTTATTGTTTTCAATCCGATGGCGCACGTAATCCTCGGTCTGGGGCGGCTCGGCCCCGGGTTGATCGAAGAGATAGACCCAGGCCCGGCCGTCATCCAGGGGGTCCCGGAGCTCCATCGCCACGCCCCCACGGGTCGCGGCCTCAACATAAACCGGCTCCGGGGGGCAGGGCCCGCCCGCGTCCTTGGCCATGAAGACCAACTCATCGTTCGCGTCCAGGCGGGTCCCGTCGCGGAGCGGGTCCCGGAGCTTTTCATTGGGAAAGACGTAGCGTCCTTCCTGGTCGCGCTTGTCCACCTGGAAGGGGATGGCCCGGAACCCGGCGCGGCCGCAGGCGTAGAGGTGGAGGTCGCGCGCCTCGGCGCCGAGCAAGGTGGGGACCTGGTCGCCGGTGAAGAGGACAAAGTCTTCCTGGCGGTTCCACCGGCGGGTCTGGGCCTCGGCCTTGGGGACAGCCCCCGCGAGAACAGCCATACTTGTCAGGCCAAGAAGCGAAAAAAGGAGCGGATGGTGGTTGAACTTCATGATGGAATCAACGAATTTTCCCGATGCAAAATAGCGCCCTGTTGTTCTTATTTTAAAAGCTTCCCTCCCCGAGGTCAAGAAAAATCCCAAGAGCTCCCGCGAGAGAATAAGCTGTTTAAAAAATCTTTTCGGGAAACTCTCGGCCCAGGGATCTCTGAGGTTGACAGTTGAAGGTTCGCGGTTGGCGGAAAGAGGACTTCCTTCAACCGAAAACCACCAACCGTGAACCGTGAACTCAACAAAGGCGTTTGCATTTCCGTCCCGCCCGCCTATAATTCCCCTCATGGCCGATCCGACCGCTCGGGCACCTCTCCTCATCCGCGGCCTTCCGCTCCTCCTCATCCTGGTCGCCCTCCTGCTCTTTTTCGCGCCCGGCCTGTTCTTCGGCCAGGTCTATTTCTTCCGCGACCTCGGCATGGAGATCGTGCCCAAACGCCAGTTCTTTTCCGACCACCACGGCCTCGTGCTCTGGAATCCCTACGTCTTTGCCGGCGAGCCTTTTGCCGCCAATCCCCAGTCCTCGGCCTTTTACCCCCTCAGCCTGCTTTGGCTCCTGGGACCGGCCGAGGTCGTGCTCGGCCCTTACCTCGTGCTCCATTTCCTGCTCGCTGGAATTTTCGCCTATTGCTTTTTCCTGGAACTGGGTCTTAAGCGCACCAGCGCCCTGGCCGGGTCGCTGGCCTTGACCCTGGGCGGAGGTTTTGCCTCGCTCACTCTGCAGGTGGTCAACCTCAATTCCGCGGCCTGGATTCCCGGGATCCTTTGGTTGGGGATCCGGATGCAAAGGGGCCGCTCCCTGCGGCCAGCCCTGGGGCTAGGTATCTTTATCGCTTTGCAAATTCTGGGCGGAGAGCCGGAGATTTGTTACCTCACTCTCCTGGCGCTGAGCGCCTATCTGCTCTTTACGGGCGCGATGAATCGAGCCCCTACCGGTTCGCGCCACACCCTGGTCCGGCCGTTATTGCTCTTAGCGCTGGCCCTTCTCATCGGCCTGGGTCTATCCGCCATCCAGTGGGTCCTCACCATGGAAATGACCGGGCTCTCGAACCGCGCCTCTGGTTTTGCCCTGGCCGAAGCCTCCGCCTATTCTTTGGAAGTCCGGGACCTGATCTCCATCCTGGTTCCCCATTATCTCCTGGATCCATCCTCAAAGCTCTGGGGCTTCGGCTTCTGGTCCCGGCGCTTGCCTTACTTCCTCAGCATCTACCCGGGCATCATCGGCCTGCTTCTGATACCTTTTGCTTTCCGAAGTGAGCGCCGTCGCGAAGTCATCTTCTGGACCGGAGTGGCCCTGTTCTCCCTGCTCCTCGCCCTGGGCCCGGACGGCTACCTCTATAGCTGGGCCCACCGCTGGCTCCCGGGATTTGACCGCTTCCGCTTCCCGGAACGGGCGCTCCTTGGTTTTGCCTTGGCCGCGGCCGTGCTGGCCGCGCTGGGGCTGGAAGCCCTGCCGGAACAGCTTCGGCGAAGCGGAACCGCCCGCGCCCTTTTCCTGACCTTGCCCGTCGTCGTTATTCTCGCTTTGGTCCTGGGCTTAAGCTTAAGCGGGCCGCTGCTCCCCTTCCCCCAGCTCATGCCCGACCTCTTCCTGCGCTCGGGAGTCCGATCCCTGCTCTTTGCCCTGGTCTTTTTCCTCCTGCTCGGCCTGCTCTCCCGCGCGCCGCAAAGACAGCGCTTCTTGCCGGTCACCCTGGCTTTCCTGCTCGTCGGCGATCTCTTCCTGGCTCATCGCTGGCTCAATCCCACCACCGAGCGCTCCCTCTACACTTTCAAGCCCCCTTGGGTTTCCGAGCTTAAGGAGAATCGTGGCCCGGTCCCTAGCCGGGTTTTCATCGCCGCGCCCCCCAAACTCGAAGACCAGTTCCTGGGCCGGAACGAAGACCCCCGGCGGTTTTACCAGGAGCAGCGCGAATGGCTCCAGCCCTTCTTTGCCCTTCGGTTCGGCATCCCCGATCTGCATGCCAAGAGCTCCTTTTACCTGGCCTTGCAAAAAGACCTGAATGAGCTGCTCGACCAGGCCGATTCACGAGCTTTTCTCCGCTTACTCGCCATCTTTGGCGTCGAGAAGATCGCCGTGCCCTCGAAAGGCGTCCGACTCATTCCCAACGCTCTGCCCCGGGCTTACCTGGCCTTTGCCGAGCGCCGCGCCGAAAGCCATGACCAGGCGCGGCAGATTCTGCTCAACCAGGACTGGGACCCCTGGAAAGAGGTGGTGCTGGAAGGCGAGACCGCATCGCCGCCGCTCGTTGCCGGCGCTCCCATCCAGGCGGTGACCATAAAAACTTATGCGAACGAACACGTGGAACTTTTGGTCCGGGCCGGGCAGCCGGCCTGGCTGGTCCTTCTGGACAGCTTCTATCCGGGCTGGCAGGCCCGGGTGGACCAGGAGCCAGTCCCCATCCGCCAGGCCAACGGCTTCTTCCGGGCGGTTCGGCTGAATCCCGGTTCTCACCAGATTACTTTCCGTTACCAACCCTCTTATTTCTTCCTGGCCTTGGGAATTACCTTGGGCACATCCGGTCTGGTGGGCTTGCTTCTCATGCTCAGCCGATGGCCGCGCAAAGGCGGTTTGCCATGAAGCCGGGCGGCAAAACCTGGCTGGTAATCGGAGCCCTGATCCTGATCGGGTCGCCCCTGATCGAGGGCGGCACCACCTATATCCCGATCACCGGGCTCCGGCTCCTGATCCTGGCCGGGACCGCGGCCTGGCTCTGGCAAGGGCTTAAGGATCCATCCTTTGCCGTGGCCTCTTCCCGGGGGGACCTCTTGATCCTGGCCTTCTGGGCCCTGACCGCCCTCTCCCTGGTGCGCAGCTCCTATCCTTACATGACCGCCTACTGGTATGGGAACATTTTTTTCCTGATCCTCCTTTATTACCTGGCCCTGCAACCCGCGACCCTTAACCAGCCGGAGCGGGACCGCATCTACCACGGCGCCGCCACCTTGCTCCTGCTCATGGCCGTCGCTTTCAGCCTCTGGGGCATCGCCGAGTTCATCTTCGGCCGGGAAAGCCGCGCCAGCGCCGGCTTCTTCAACCCCAACGGCCTGGCCGGATACCTCCTGGCCATCAGCCCCTTCGCGCTCGCCCGCCTCCTCTGGCCCGCACACGCTGGTGACGCTCCTGACAATGGGGGCGCGGCTGACCTCAGCCGCGCTCGCCGGTTCAACTGGCAGCGCTTAAGCCTCCTCGCCGCTCTCCTGCTCATGCTTGCCGCCATCCTCTGCACCCGCTCGCGCGCCGTGGTGGTCGGCTTCTTTTCTTTCGGCGCTCTCCTCTGCCTGCGCTTCCGCTGGAAAGCACTCGTCCTGCTGGCCGCGGCCCTGGTCCTCCTGGTGGCGGTCCCCAACCCCGCGCGCGAGCGGATGCTCACGCTCCGCCAGGGCGACCCCTATGCCTGGGAGCGGCTGCGCATCTGGGAGGCCAGCCTGGAAATGATCCGGGACCACCCGGCCGGCGTCGGGCTCGGCCTCTACAAGTATTACTACCCCCGCTACGGCCGGCCGGTCGAGACGATCAAGGTCGGCCGCTACGAAAAGTCGGCCGGCACCGCCCACAGCGAGCTCCTGCACCTGGCCGCGGAATTGAGCCCGCTCGCGCCCCTGCTCTTACTTGCCATCGCGGTCCCGCTGATTCTGCTTACCTTTTCTTCCGGGGCGCGGGGCACCTGGTCATTAGGGGCGCGGGGCACTTGGTCTTTAGGGGCGCGGGTGCCCTCACCCGCGCATGCGCAACCCGAAGCGCTCGGCGCGGCCGCCGGCCTGCTCGCGGTGGCCGCGCACGGGCTCATTGATGCAAACCTGCATGAGACCGCGATCGCCGTGGCGGCCGTGGTCCTGGCGGCCATGCTCACGGCTTGGCTGGGCCCGGGTTCCCGCGGCGGGACGCGGCGGCGCCGCTTCTCTTTCCATTATCCGTGGGTGATGAAAGCGCTGCTTCTTACCCTGACCCCGGTGATCGCCGCGGCCCTGGTCTTCATCTCCGCCGCCTACGGGCTGACCGAGGCTTACGCCCGGATCCCGGACCTGGACGAGCGGATCCAGAAGCTCGCCCGCATCGCTCCCTATAATGCCGGTTACGCGCCGCTGTCCGACCACTTGAGCCAGGCCCTGTTTCAGAAAGCGCGGGTGCTGGGCCGGGTGGAGTTGCTGGAGAAGGCGATCCGGGAGGAAGACCTGGCCCGGCGCCGCAATCCCAACAATTACCGGTATGCCCAAGGTCTGGGTGTGCTCTATCTGGAACTGGCCAAGCTGCTGAAGCAAGACTCGGGCTTGCTCAAAGCCGCGGAGCATTACTTCCGCGGGGCCCTGACGCTTTATCCCAACCATCCTTTCATCCTCCACCGTCTGGCCGAAATTTCCCGCCGGCGCGGGCAGTGGCCCGAGGAAGAGGGGTGGTTGCGGGAGGCGCTTGTCCGGGAGCCGTATTACTTTCAGGCCCGGGTGGAGCTGATCATCGGGCTGGCCCGGCAGGGGGATCTGGCCGCGGCCGGGACCCAGTTTCAGATTTTGGCGTCCCAAAGACAAGAGATTCGTGATATGGTAAAGCAGCAGCCGGAGGCCTTTGCTACTCCCTATCAGCGGGAGCTGCTGTATTTACCGGCCGGGCAGTGGGAGGCATTAGCTAAGCAGTTTGAGCCTAAGCCCGGGCCGACGCCGTGAGAGGGGCGGCGGCCGTCGCCGCGGCGCGCCGCCAAGGAGGACAGTGATGAGAGGAATGTTATGGTTGGGGTCGTTTTTTGAGGCGTTCAAGGTTCTGTTTATGGGGCTGGTCTTTTTCGGCTTGACCCTGGTGGTGGTGTTTGCCTACGTGGAAAAGAAATTGATCCAGGAGCGGCACAAGGTGGAAGAGCTGCGCCAGACCAAGCGGAAGATGATCGCCGAGCTGGAGCGGCGGCTGGAGGAGTTGCGCGCGGAGAAGGACCGCGATCATAACTCCCTGGTGGCGCGGATCACGGAATTGGAGGCAAAGTTGCTGAAAGGAGGTTAGAAAAAAATGAGCGGACGGTTTGAAAAGAGCCAGTTGTGGCTGGGGATTGCCCTCGTAATCCTGGCGCTTTTCCTTTGCGCCAGCGCCCCCAAGAAACCGGAAACCGTCCCGCTCGGGGATTACGGTCCGGTCAAGGAATATCTTGCCGCCTGGATTCCGCAGGAGATGAAGAAAGCCAAGGTGGTCGGGCTGAGCATCGCGCTGGTGGATGACCAGGAGATCATCTGGGCCGAAGGCTTTGGCTGGGCGGACAAGAAAAACAAAGTTCCGGCCACGGCCGAGACCGTGTATCGGGTCGGGTCCATCTCCAAGCTCTTCACCGCGACCGCGGTCATGCAATTGGCCGAGCAAAACCTGGTTGACATTGACCAGCCCTTGCAAACCTATCTGCCCGAGTTCTCGATCAAGACCCGTTTTCCCGAGGCCGGGCCCATTACGCCACGAACTATCATTACCCATCACTCCGGCCTACCCGGGGACCGATTCAAAGGTTGGGTCACGCCCAAGCCGGTTTCGCTCCAGGAGTTGGTGGAAGAGATCAAAGATGAGTATGTGGCTTTCCCGCCGAACCTGGTCATGTCCTATTCCAACCTGGGCGTGGGCCTTTTGGGCCGCATGGTGGAAAAAGTGAGTGGACAGGATTTCGCGGCTTACGCCGAGGACCAGGTCTTGCGGCCGCTCGGAATGACACACTCTTCTTTTCGGGTCCGGCCGGAGGTTCAGTCCCTTCTTTCCAAGGGTTATATCCGGGGCAATGAACCCGTCGAATTAATTGTCATCCGCGATTATCCGGCCGGCTCCTTATACAGCAATGTGGCGGATTTAAGCCGTTTAATCGCCATGGTCTTTGCGGATGGGAAAAGCGGAGACCGACAAATTTTGCAGCCGGAGACTATTGCCGAGATGCTCCGCGTTCAGAACGGCGAGGTGCCCCTGGACCTGGATTGGACCATGGGTCTGGGCTGGTGGAGAACCGAGCTGGTCGGGGGAATGCAACCTCTGGCCTATGCCGGCCGGGTGGCTCAGCATGGCGGGGATATCTTTTCTTATCATAGCATGTTGGTAACCTTGCCGGACCACAAATTGGGAGTGGTGGTATTGGCCAATTCCGGCGCAGGAGAATTGCCCGGTCAAGTAGCGGTCGAGGCCTTGAAGATGGCTCTTCTGGCCAAGACCGGGCTCAAAGAACCGGAGCCGGAAAAACCCTCGCCGGTGATGGCTCTCTCCCCGGATGACCTTCACCAACATGAGGGTTATTATGAAACCGGGAGCGGAGCTGGAGGCGGAGTCGGACTCATGGCCGTCAGCGTTCGGAGAGGTCGCTTGCACGCCCGGCTGAAGGGAAAATCCCTGGAGAGTGCGGAGTTTATCCCCCACGCCAATGGCAATTATTCGCTCCGGCCCCTGCTCGCGGAGTTCATTCCGATCCGGATCAAAATGTTGGAGCCGTTTCAATTCTCCTTTCAGGAAATCGCGGGGTATCAGACCTTGATCGTCCATCTAGGGGATCAGCGCTTGCTCTTCGGCGAAAAGCTGGCCCCGGTTCCGATTCCCGAAGCCTGGCAAAAACGGGAGGGTCGGTGGGAGGTCGTTAATCCCGGGGAAGATACCTTGGTGCTGCCGAGTCTCCAGATAAAAGAGGAAAACGATTTTCTGATGGCTCAGATCAAGGGAGTTTTTGTAAAGGCGAAATGGAAGAGTATTGTCGCGTTGGCTCCGGTTTCCGATACCGAGGCCATCTTCATGGGTTTGGGGAGGGGCAAGGGAGAGACGATTCACGTGATTATAAAAAATGGAGAGGAACAACTTCAGTATTCCGGCTTTGAATTCCGCCGGAAACCCTAGGGGCAGTGGTGATCATCAGCGCCAGCCGGCGGACCGATATCCCGGCTTTTTATTCGGAGTGGTTGCTGAACCGGATCCGGGCCGGGTTCTGCGTGGTCCGCCATCCCTTCCGGCCGGAGCGGGTCAGCCGGGTTTCGCTGCGTCCCGAGGACGTGGATGCCATCGTCTTCTGGAGCAAGAATCCAAAACCCCTGCTCCCGCACCTCGCGGAGCTCGACCGGATGGGCTTCCGTTATTACTTCCAGTTCACCTTGAACGACTATTCCAGTTTGCTGGAGCCGAAGGTCCCGCCGCTCTCGGAGCGGATCGAGACCTTCCGCGCCTTGAGCCGGGTGCTCGGCCGCGGCCGGGTGATCTGGCGCTACGACCCCGTCATCCTCACCAACATCACCGACTCCGCCTACCACCGCCAATCGTTCCAAGGGCTGTGCGCGCAATTGGCCGATCACACCGAACGGGTCATGGTCAGCGTGGTGGACTATTACCGGAAGACGATACGCAACCTCAAGCGCCTGGAAGCGGAAGGCTATCGGTTTGAGCGCCGGCTGAAAGCCAACCTGGACCTGGATGAGCTCCTGAGCTTTATGGCCAAGACCGCGACCCGGTCCGGCCTGGAAATTTTCACTTGCGCCGAGGAGCGGGACTACACCGAGCTGGGAATCCGGCCGGGCCGCTGCCTTGACGGCGAGCTGATCGAGAAGCTGTGGGGCGTTAAGCGTCCCTGGAAAAAAGACCGGGGCCAGCGCCCGGCCTGCGGGTGCGTGGTCAGCAAAGATATCGGCGAGACCGATTCCTGTATCCACCATTGCCCCTACTGCTACGCCACCAAAGACCAGCAATTGGCCAAGGGCAAGCACGAGCTGCACGATCCCCTTTCCACCGCGCTCTTCGGCAATCCCGAGCCTTCCCCTTAAATCTTTTTCTTAACACAAAGACACAAAGCCACTAAGTTTAAGAAAGCTAGATTGCTTGCGCATTTCCCCGTCGCAAGATCATTTCCCGTTTCCAGACCCGGATAAATTTATCTCTTCTCTTTACCTTTGAGCCTTTGTGTCTTGGTGTTTAAATCTGAATCACAATTTGCCGGATCAACCCACCAGGAGCAGATGCACGTCCATGACGTTGGTGCCGGTGGGGCCGGTGATGATCAGGTCATTAAGCGCCTGGAACAAGGGATAGGCGTCGTTGTTGAGCAGGTGGCCGCACGGGTCCAGGCCGCGCTCGCGGGAGCGGGCCAAGGTGTCGGTGGCCGCGATGGCGCCGGCCGCGTCGGTGGGCCCGTCGGCGCCGTCGGTGCCCGCGGCCAGAAACACCGTGCCCGGGATCTCCTCCAACCCCAGCGCCACCGCCAGCGCCAGCTCCTGGCTGCGGCCGCCCTTGCCGCGGCCGCGCAAGGTGACGGTGGGTTCCCCTCCGGCGATCAGGCAGGCCGGGGCCGCCACCGGCCGGCCCTTGCGCCGGACCTCCCGGGCCAGGGCCAGGTAGAACTGGGCGATCTCCCGGGCTTCGCCGGCCACCGTGGTGGAGAGAATGAGCGGGTTCATGCCTTTCTTCCGGGCCGTGTATTCCGCGGCCTCCAGCGACATGGTGTTGGAGCCGACCACGATGTTTTGCACGCGCTGAAAAATTTCGGAGTCCGGGCCGGGCGTGTCTTTCCATTCGCCCTTCACCCCTTTTTCCAGAAGCTCCTGGATCGAGGCCGGCATTTGCCCGAGCAGGCCGTGGCGCGTTAAAACCGCGAGCGCATCGTCGAACGAGGTCGGGTCGGGCACGGTGGGGCCGGAGGCGACCACGTCGAGCCGGTCGCCGATCACGTCGGAGAGGATGAGGGTGGCGAGCGTGGCCGGATAGACCCATTCCGCCAGCCGGCCGCCCTTGACCCGGGAAAGGTGCTTGCGCACGGTGTTGACCTCGGCGATGGGCAGGCCGGAAGCCAGCAGCACTTGAGTGGCCCGGTTGAGTTCGGCCAGGGTGATGTTCCCGGCCGGGGAAACCAGGAGCGCGGAGCCGCCGCCGGAAATCAGGCAGAGCACCAGGTCGTGCTCGCCCGCGCGCTTGGCGATCTCGATCAGTTCATCGGTGGCCCGGAGCCCGGCCTCATCCGGGAGCGGGTGGCCGGCCTCCCGCACCTCGAGGCGGCGCAGGCGCTCGCCGTAACCCGTCTTGGTAATGACCAGGCCCGCGGTGACCCGCTCGCTCAGCACCTGCTCGAGGGCCAGAGCCATGCGGGCCGAAGCCTTGCCCGCGCCGACCACGTAGATGCGCTCGAACTGGTTGAGGAAGTAGTCCACGCCGCCGACGTGGAGGACGCCTTCCTTGAGGCGGAAGTGACGGAGCACGGCCTCCACCGGGTCCGCGGCCCGAAGCGCTTCCTTGAAAACGTCCCGCGCCACTTCGCGCAGACCGGTCAGCTTGTCCATCCCCAACCTCTCCCCGGGTTAGATGCCAGTGCCGCCATGCCCTCCTCATTCTAGGTGCCCGGGTTGACGAATGCAACCCCCGGTCGAGGCGGACAGGATTTCCAGGGTTTGCGAAAGGACCGCGGCACCCGGCCCCGATCAAGGTTGATTTTGCTTAAGCCTCTGCGGCAGCGGCTGCCGGCGGAGTTCCTCCAGCCGCTCTCGCCGGCGGCCGCCTTCGATCCGGCGCCGGAGCTCCGGGTTCAAGTTCAGCCGGCCTACCGCCTCTTCCATGCCCGTGGCATAGGCGTCGAGCAGGGCCAGGTTCTGGCGGTGGATGCGAGGAAGGTCCAGGGCGTCCAGCTCTTGCCGGGTCTCCCGGATCTTGGCCCGGAATTCAGGGCTGTATTGATCGGGATGGACCTGCATATCCTGGTCCAGCCACTTTACCAGGTAATCGCCGGCCATCATCCGGTTGTCGGCCCGCTGCAACTGCCGGGACAGCCGATACATCTCGCGGAACTGGCGGATCACCTCCCGCTTCACCGCGGGGGTCACCCGCGCCTCCCGGCCCCGCAGCCGCTGGCGCCGCTCATACGCATCCCACCGCCGCTGTTCGCGCTTGAGCTCGGCCGCCTGGGCGACAAAGCGTCCTTGCGTGGCCCGGACGTTCCTCGCGATCAGCCCGGGGAAAACATCGGCCCGCCGCATCAGCACCTGCTGCCGGCCGGCGGCCCATTGCCGCCACTCGTCCTCCCCGCGGCGATAGGGCGACACCGGGCCCGGCGCCGAGCCCATTTCCACCGAGATCTCTTCCTCCGCCTTGACCGAGACGCTCCCGGTCTCCCCTTCCACCTCCACCACGCCCTTTTCCACGCCCACCCGGGTGGACCCGTCTATCCCGACGCCGGCGCTGAAAACGGTGCCGCGGATTCCGGCCACGGCCGAAGGCGTCACCACCTCAAAGGCGGTATCGCCGTCCTGGCCCACGGCGATGTCGGCCCAGATCCAGCCCAGGTAGAGCAGCACCGAGGAGATCGCGCGGGTATTGGCGCGGCTGTCGTTGATCTCGATCCGGCTGTTCTCCTTGAGCTCGATCACGCTCTCGTCCGGGAGCAGGATCCGGGCCGAGCTCTGGACTGCCGTCTCCACGATCTCGCCGCCTTGCACCAGCATCCCGGCCTGGGCCGGACGGACGGCGCCCTCGGGCGATTGGATCTGGACCTGGCCCTGGACCTGGTCAATAATTCCCTCTTCCACCATCGCCCCGGCCGGCAGACCCAGCACCGGCGAGAAAGCGGCCAGCAACAACAGCACTATCTCAATCATGGTCTTTTTCATCTTTGTCTCCGGGGAATTCATTATTTTGTAATCCATTTTACAATCTACCAACGGACGCCTCGACGGGATAACCAAACAAGTAGGTGATCCGGTATCCTCCGCGCGAGCGGGTCTTTCCGATTTCCCACTGGTAGTGATCGCACCTAATATCCTGGACAAGCCGCTTCAACTCGACCGGGGAGTAGGTTCTAAAATTCGAGACCATCCCATCCCAGATGATCAGGAGCGGGAGAACCGGGATCAAATAGGTCCAGAGTAGTCTTTGCCAGGAAAAGGGCCGGATCAGGGGGGTGACCAGCCAGACGAAGAGGGGAGAAGTGAGCATGACCAGGTAGAGCGCGAGACTTCGATCGGTAAACTCAAAGATTCCGATTCCCTCGTTTTTCCTGGCCGCATCCTGCAGGATTTGTTTGGCCGCTTCGGGCGGGAAATGATGAAAAGAAGCAAACAAGGTCCGAAAGCCTTTCAAATGCGAAGGCACCTCCCGCGCGTCCACGGGCGACTCGCTGAAGTGGATCTTCCCGGGGCAGGCCGCCCGGGCCTGGCGGAAGGCTTCCAGGTTCGGGAACTTATCCGTCAAGGTTGCCTGCACCGGATAGTGCTCTTGGTTTTCGAGTTGGTCCAGAAGCAACCGGAGCGGCCCCGATCCTCCGGAACAGAGATCAATGAGGTGATGGCAATTCAATTCATCTAACACCTGTTTCAGCCTGGGGACTAGCGGTCCATAGGGATTCAGCCTGGAACTAAAAAACTGCAAGACCTCCGTAATCATGCGGCGCCAGGATTGCGGGAACCAATCCAAATCCTCAAATTCCAACAACTGGACCCGGCGCATATCTGGACCCCGGATCAGGGCATCCGCGGCCTGGGCATCGGCGGCATCACCGGTTTGGGCATGGACTGGGGCGGCGGCATGGGCGGCATGGCCCCGGGGATCTGTTTCAATATCTGCTGGATCTGCAGGTTGCGCTCGAGCGGGGGCAGCCGGCCCAGGGAAGAAGCCAGGCGGTAGCGGCTGACCTGGGTTTCCAGGACCGCGGCGTAACCATTCAAGGCCAGCCGGCTCTGCTGCTGGATCTGAGGAATGTCCTTGGCCTGGGCCAGGCTCCGGTTGACCGCCTGGACCTGGCTAGGGCTGAATTTTTCCGGCGAGCGGGCCACCGCGCTCCGGGCCTGCTCGGCCAGGTAGTAATTGCTTTCCATGCGGTGGGCCTCTTTCTGGGCCTGCCGCGCCTTCCGGTAAAGCTGGTGCACCTCGGTCGCCGCCTCCGCGCGTTCCCGCTGGTCTTTCTTGTCCTCGGTCGCGGGTTCCGCGGCCGGCTCTTCCTCCGGCTCGGCCGCCGGCTTTTCCGCCACCGGATGCTGTTCCTCGAATCCTTCGTAGGCTTCCCGGAACTCGCGGTCCCGCTCGATCAAATTGGCGCGGGCATCCAGGACCGCGGCCACCATCCGGATCACAAAGACCTCCAGGTCGGAGAACAGCGCCAGGTGATGCTGACCCAGCCAGGTCAGCCAGAACTCGGCCTGCTCGGAATAAGAGCCCGTGGCCTCGGGCGCCCGCTCGTATCCGGCCTCCCCGGTCTCGTCCCGGCCCAGTCGGAGAGAGCCGGCCTCGTTCTCCATCACTGCCCGGCCTTCGCGCACCCCCACCCGGGTGCTGCCGTCCTCCGCCACCGCCACCAAGAGCTCGGTGCCGCGCACGCCCGCCACCGCGGTGGCCGCTTCCACTTCAAAGGCATAATCGGCGACCGTCCGGGCCGTGACCTTAGCCCAGATCCAGCCGACGTAAACCAGCACCGAGGAAACGCCCCGGGGGTTGAGCCGGCTGTCGTTGATCTGCACCCGGGAGTTGTGCCGCACTTCCAAAAGCGAGCGGTCCACCAGGGTGATTTTCACCCGGCCGTCCGCCTGGGTCTCGATGATCTCGCCGCCGCGCACCACCTCGCCCGGCTTGGCCGGCCGCGACCGGCCCCGGCTGTTCAGCACCGCTGCCTCGCCGCTCACCTCGGTGATGACACCTTCCTCCAATGGACCGGAATCATCCGCGGCCGGCATGGCCCCGGAAAGCGCCACGGCCATGAGCAAAGTCGCCATCACCAGACGTTTCAATTTTGCCCTCCAGGATCAGGACGGATGTCTCACCATACCATCCCCGGCCCGCCGAGGCAACCGCCAAGCTTCATAGGGAATACGGCGGGCGGGCGGAAATATGGGGGGAAGCCCGTCAAAGCGGCGAGTCCGGTCCAGTCAAATCTTTGACTTTTTCAGGTCCTGGGGTCGAGAGAGGACCGAAGAAACAATTTCTTAACCTCTGAAAAGCCTTGCGGTTTCCCGGCGGGGTCGAGCGGTCCGGCCCCTGGTATGGGTATTGCTTGAACCTTGAACCATAAACCAGGAACCATCTTGGTGTTTTGGAAAAGGAGGCAACCGTGATTCGAAGCAAAGTTTTAACCGGCATGGGACTGGCTGCGCTGATCCTGGGAGGATGGGCGCTCGGGAGCATGGTTTTGGCGGAAAATCCCGCCAACCAGGCGGTGGCTTCCATCAGCCGGTTTACCGGAGAGGTCCGGATCCAGCAGCACGGCCAATGGATCCCGGCCTATCGCACCGCCTTCCTTTTCTCGGGGGACCAGGTGATGACCGGCAAGGGCCGGGCCGAGGTGCAGTTCACGGATGGAAGCCTTCTGACTCTTACCCAGTTTTGCACGGTGACGGTGCGGGAGGATGCCGCGGACAGCTCCTGGCTGGGCCTGTTCCAGCAGGAGTTCACCCGGCGGACCGTGGCCCTGGCCCAGGGCAAGCTCTGGTTCGACGTGCGGCCGGAGACGGGAGTGGAGACGGCGCTGGAAACGCCCACCGTGGTCTGCGGCATCCTGGGCACGGCCGGGGAGATCGGGCACAACGCCTCCCAGGGCTCGGTGGTGGGCCTGAGCCGGGGTCTGGCCCAGGTGACCAGCAAGGCCACCGGCTTAAGCGTCCGGCTGCGGGCCAACCAGCGCACCCGGGTCACCGGGGAAGGTCCGCCGGAGCCGCCGGAGTCCTATACGCCTCCTCCTCCGCCGCTGGTCGAGCTTTCGGCGGATGCCATCCCCGACCAGCCCGAGCCTCTCTTTACCGGCAGGGAACCCGGCGAGAAGTTCGGCCCCGGCGCCGGCGAAGGAGAATTCCAGGTCAACCTGCCGGCGCCGCCCACCGGCGGGGACAGCGGCAGCGGCAGCGTCTCGCCGTAAGTTCGAGTCCGGCGGAGACGAAAACCCGCCATCGAGAAGGGGAGGGTCTGAGATGAAGCGACGATCCCGAGCCGGGGTGTTGGCGGCCTTTTTCCTGGCCGCCGGGCCGGCAGGAGTGAGCGGCCAAGGGTTGGACCAGGGATTGGATGTCGAGCCGCGCTTGATCACCGAGGTGGAGAACCGCACCAACCTGTTTCAGACGCCGGGGAATGAGGAGCATGAGTTCCTCACCGTGTATCGGCCGGGCCTGGCTATTTCCCTGCCGGTGCAGACGCACGAGCTTCAGTTCCAGGGCGAAGGCTTCCTGACCCGGCACGCCGAGTTTCCGGATTTTGACTCCAACGAGTTCCGGCTGGACGTCCAGGCCGATTTTGACCTGGTCCGCGGCCTGGACCTGGGCTTGCGCAACCGCTACGAGCGGAACAGCAACCCGCCCTTGAGCAAGGAAGACGAGGTCCATCTTTTCCGGGAGGAACAGGCGAGTGTCCTGCCCTGCTACCGGTTCGCGGAGCGCTGGCAGGCACTGCTCAAGGCCGGCTACCTGGAGCGGCGCTTTGAAGCGGCGGACGAAGAGCGGGACGATTTCACCACTTATACCTACGGCGGCGGGCTTGGTTACCGGGTGTTGCCCAAAACGACCCTGCTGGCCCAGGGCGACTACAACCGGATTGACCACTTCACCTCCGCTTTTGATAACACGCTGTGGCGCGCGACTTTGGGCGCGGTCTGGGAGACCACCGAGAAACTGGAAGCGCAAGTTCACAGCGGCTTCGAGCAAAAAAATTATGAGAGCAACCACTTCGACGACCATGGCGATTGGATGTTGGCCGGCAACCTCCGCTACCGGCCCACGGACTTTGATGAAATCACGCTGCGGGTGGCGCGGGACATCATCGAGACCCAGTTCAGCGCCCGCGAAAACGTGGATTCCGGCCTTTACTACGTCTCCACCAGCGCCGAGCTCGGCTACAGCCATCAGATCACGGCCAAGTTCAAGGCCCAGGTGTCCGGCCGTTACGCCTTCTATGATTTTTCCGGGGACCGCAGCGACCACATCGCCGCCGGCCGCGGCGGGCTCGAGTATTCGCCGCGCGACTGGCTGGCCCTGAGCGTGGCCGCCGGCTACGCCCAGGATGATTCGAGCCAGGACCCGTATGACTACGCGGACCGGAGCGTGCTCGCCGCGGTCAAACTGACTTACCCGGCCTCGGGAGTCTCGGCATGGTTGGCCGACTGGTAATCCGGGCGGCCCTGGCCCTGGCCGTCCTGCTCGCCATCGCGGCCGAGCCGGAAGGAGTAGTCGGGCAGATCGGGCCGCAGGACCGGATCGAGATCGCGGTCTGGGACCACCCGGACCTCTCCGGGGTCATGACCGTGAACGCGGACGGCACCTTCGCCTTCCCCCTGCTCGGCCCGGTGCAAGCCGGGGGCAAGACCGTGACCGAGCTGGAGCAGGAGCTGGAGGGCCGGCTGAACCAGCATTACCTGGTCTCGCCCCATGTGCGGGTGACCCGGGTGGAAGTGAAGAGCCAGCAGATCTTTATCCTGGGCGAGGTCAAGAATCCCGGGGCCTATCCCCTGGTCAAGGAGACCTCGCTGGTGGAGGCGCTCAGCCTGGCCGGCGGGCTGACCGAGGAAGCGGACCCGCAGAAGATCGAGTTGTTCCGCAACGGCCGGGGACCGGAGAGCCGGATCGCCTTGACCTTGGAGGAAATCCTGAACCGCAACGGCCGGCATGATCCCGAGTTGATGCTCAAGGCCGGCGACGTGGTGTTCAAGCCGCGGGCCGATTTCTTTTTTGTCTTCGGCGAAGTGCACAAGCCGGGGCGCTACCCCCTGGAGGGGGGCACGACCGTGCTCAAGGCCATCACCATTGCCGGCGGGTTTACGGGCAAGGCGTCCCGCAACCGGGCCAGCATTGTGCGCAAGGTCGAGGGCGCGGATCAGCGCCTGCCCGCGGGGCAGGGCGATCCAGTGTTGCCCGAGGACGTGATCCAGGTGCCCGAAGGTCTGTTTTAAGCGGAAAGGGTGTGGGGACATGGATCGTGCCTGGCCCGCTGTGCACCCGTTGCGGCAAATCGCGGAGGAAATTCGCCGCCGGCGCGGCCTGGTCCTGGCTTTTGCCGGGGCCTGCCTGGCCGTGGCCCTGCTCGGGTCGCTGTTGGCCACGCCCCGCTACCGGGCTTCGGCCAAGGTCCTGATCGAGAAAGAGAACCCCAACATCCTTTCCTTCGAGCAGGTGCTGGACCTCGACACCACCCAGGACGACTACTACCAGACCCAATACCGGATCTTGAAAAGCCGCGCCCTGGCCGAAACCGTCTTCCAAAAGCTCGACCTGGGCCGGGACCCCCGTTACCTGGGAGACGACGACGCCATTGCCACCTTCCTGGACGAGGCGATCGAGGTCGCGCCGATCCGCTCCAGCCGGTTGGTGGAAGTGAGCGCCAAGTCTTTTGATCCTTACCAGGCGGCGGAGATCGCCAATGCGCTGGCCGAGGCCTACATCCGCCAGAACCTGGAGGTGCAGACCGGCATGTCCAAGGAAGCCGCGGCCTGGCTGGGAGACCAGTTGCAGGAGATGAAAGCGCGGGTGGAGGCTTCCGAGCAGGCGCTTTACGATTACCAGGTGATGAGCGGCGTCACCAACCTGGAGGAGATGGAGAAGATCGGCGCCCAGAAGTTGTGGGAAGTGAACACCATGGTGCTCAAGGCGCGGGCGGACCGGATCAAGCTGGAGAAGCGCTACCAGCGCTTGCAGGAGCTGAAGCGGGAGGGCGGAGCCGCCCGCTACCAGAGCCTGGCCGAGATCCTCCGCGACCCCTTGATCCAGGAG
>Ga0299912_10000219_pt1 | contig 57779 bp, 60 predicted proteins | sample RVTome_2_FD_207667 | JGI IMG/M metagenome (GOLD analysis project Ga0299912, IMG submission 207667) | Soil microbial communities from uranium-contaminated site in the Upper Colorado River Basin, Wyoming, United States - RVT95D214 (version 2) ... | reverse complement strand
TAAAAAAAAGAACGCTATTGTAATGAGGTACAACAGTTTTACCCTGTTAGCTTTCATCGTTAATAGCTCCCTTGTTTGATATTTTTATAATACAATATCTATATATATAAATTAAGCAATTATCATGCCATAAATCGCTTTGAATTACTTCTCTAAAAAACATGGTGAAGCTTTCTTTTTTTAAACATGGTTTGTATTTGTAACCCAATTGTTGACATTTTTTGGCATTTGTTATGACAATTTGAGGACTTCAACAACTATTTCTTATTTTCTTAATGGACGAATACTTTCTATGCCTTTTTGGCCCGGAAGATTTCCCTTAATTACCTCTTGATGACAGTCGATACACTGCGTAGGGTTTCCCCCTGTTTTTTGCATCGTCTCCTGATATTTCTGAGGATTCTTGAGTTTCACTTTTTCGAGATGTTTTTGCATCTGCTCTTTTAAATCTGCTGAGCTAATACTGGGTGGCTGGGCATATGATTTAACTCCTGTTCCAAACATCAGGCATAGACAGAAAATTGTCAAAACGCTTCTTATATTAGCCATGTTCCCCCCTGCAACAAACTAAAATATAGGATAATTAGTATAGCCCGAACCTGTAAATGTACTTCGATGATAATGACAACTTATACACGGCGCATAATCCCCGCCAGGGTGGCAAGTAGCGCAATAATCCGCCACAAGTGGTAAGGTATGATGAGGAATCTCGAGATCTGCCCTGGGATGACATCTCTCACAAAGAGTAGCCCATTCTGTCCCAGCTGTTACCATGGTATTACCTGTTATGGTGACCACTCCGTTATTAACCTCCTTTCTCGTGAGATAACTATTCACAGACCCATGAGGTTCATGGCAATCATTGCATGAAAGGACATAATTGGGTCCACTACTGTAAGGCAAAGCTAAAGTGGCAGTACCAGCTCCAAGGCCGTGTTTTTCTGTATTCCAGTTAATGGTCTTCAAATTTCTTCCAAGAGGTGTGCTATTGATGGTAGTGTAAGTTGTATTATGGCAATCAGTACAAAATTCCACATAGTCAACAGTTCTTGAGGCATCAACTGCATTATATCCATCTGGTTCATACGTGGTTGTTGAACCGGATCTATAAGGCGGCTGATAGGTGTAATCACTCATCCTCTCCGTTGAATCGTCTCCCCAGAGCTCCCATACATTGTTGTCCTTGCTATGCTGGCTTGGTTTGGAGACAGAACTGAGTAATTTCCCAGCTACAAACCTTCCTGTTGTGGTGTGAGGATCCATTTGAGCCCTGTGAGGGTTATGGCAGCCTGAACAAGGATTTGCTGTACTATCAAAATTCCACTTACCTGAGAGGAATGTTCGAATATCTACTAAATAGTGGGCTGAACCCCTGCTTGAACTACACCAAGTTGCCCGAGGGGTACCGTTGTTATTAAGATGCTGAAAGGCAGCCCTTATTGTAGCAGGGCAGGTAATACTTGTATAACCACCTGCCATCCGGCTATAGTTCCATTGGTCACCTAAAACTTGCACCGGCAAGTCGCCAGTTCCATGGCATGAATAGCAAAACATCTGGCCTTGTATTGAACCAGCTGTCACTATATCCCTGAACAGCAAATAATTAGCAGGACCTGCACCAGCATCTGTGTTTGGCTCAGGTTCAACACCGTTAATGCTCGCATGCTGTTCATGACAGTGTGCGCAGAGACCTGCGGTATAATCACTTGGAAAATTCGGGGCAAGAGCTGCAGAGCGTTTGACTCCCGAGGTAACCCCGTAACCACTATGAGCAGAATTAAGATAAGGGCCGCTGCTTGCTTTGTCAGGCAAAATAAAGCATAGAGCTAAGAGCATAGAGCAAAAAACAAGGAAAACAGCGCAAAAAATAATTCTGCCTTTATTGTTCAAATATCCTCTCATACATCCTCCAAGCTAATTCTTCGCCGTATGACATACATTACATCCTGACAATGCTCCTGAAAGAGTAGAACTTTTATAATCCCACCTTAACATCTTATAGTATTGAGAACCATGGGCCCTGTGACATGAAAGGCACATGACCATATCCGTTCCAAGATATACTATAGGGTCCGGGGCGTCTGGCAAAACAGGTCTTGCCACCGGAATGAGCGGGTCATAAGTCCCCTGGCCACTACCGCCTGCGCCAAATGCATTTGTATACTCTGCTGTATTTGGAATATCGACATCTGCCGGATGCCGGGTAAACGGGCTGTTGACTCCACCCTGGGTTCGGAAGATACCATGACAGCCTGAGCAAAAGCCGGTCATTGTATGGCCAAGTCCTGTAGGACTCAACCCCATCGTGCCATTCTCTTCAATCCCCCAATATTCATTATGATCACTTGAACTGGATGTATACTGCCAATCACCATCCTCATAACCTTCAACTCCATTCGGATAACCAAGACCATTCAGATGTCCTGAAAGAAACCGATACCAGCCTTGGGTTGAAGTTGTTACCTTACCACCTTGTAAATGATTGTGGTCATTAGCATGGTGTTTTGGCCTTAAATGGCAGCCTTCGCAGCTATATCGATTTCTAAGATTTAGACCGTCTGGATCAATCAAGTCCGCAGTATAAGGTAGATGAAAGTTGGCATGGCAAGAATTGTTGGTCGTGCAGGTCGAGGTCGCAGGAGTAGGACCCGGCGCTGCATTCAGGTTAACATCATCTGAGAATATATTATGGCCTTTTGCGTCATTAGCTGCACCGCCTAACGAAACATAATAGAAGTTGCCCCCAGCTAAAGCGGGGCTCGGATACCCTCCTGTATTGAAAACGATGGGGACTTTACCACCGGAAAAGTTTTCGATAGCTGAACTGCCTGTTGAGCTATGGCAGCCCACGCAACTTGAAACTAATAACCGAGGGCGTGCAGCAGTAGATCCACCTGAGCCGCCCCATGGAGCATCGCCACGAGCTACAGCCTGTCCATTCTGGCTGTTATGCATGGTGTGGCAGTTGCTGCATACCCCACCAACCTTAGCCTCCAAAGATAAGGGAATGCAAAATAGAGCAGATAGCAGAAAGCAAATGACGAAAAGCAATAAACGGCCACGGTAACGAGGCCCGTTTCTGCTATCAGTTACGTCCTCCGGCTTTTTTACGTTGCCGTTACACGTTACCGATACAGGCATCGCGGCCTTGACCGTTTGACGTTTCCCTTTATTCAGCACAAAAAACTCCCTTCAAATTCTTATGCAACAGCCATACCATATATTAACAGATAAGAAACAATATGGACAATCAGATTCAGAATATCCTGGATTCGGGTTCTATGTATATAGGTACATAAACTGTGTAGTTTACTTCTTATGACACTGAATGCAGAGCTGTCGTTTTCTATCGAAAAGAAGCATGAATTCAGCCTTGGATGAATGCATACCGTGGCATGTAATACAGGTTAATGGCTGACCATTGCGCGGGTCTTTTACCTCTGGTCCAAGTGGATGAGCAACCTTATGCTGCACCGTATGGCATCTTGCGCATGTCTGAATACTATCAGCCCTGAAATAAAGCGGGTTATTGGAATGCGGAGGTATATGACATTCAAAACATTTTCTGTCTTTCACCGGAACACATTTTATGGACTTCAGCGCCTTTTCCATAATCTCCGTCTTCCTCTCGGTGATTTCATGACACTTAAAGCACAGGCCAGATTCCCGCACTGTCAGGTCCTTCTTTTTCGAGGCGTGGAAACTATGACACATACCGCAGCCGCCTTTCGCATCGCTTCCATGAACATCATTCTCCTTGAATTTTGCAGGAACCTTCTTGTGGCAGCTAAAGCATAGATCTTTCCCCGTCATTTTAGCGGTAATCTTCGCACCGGATGTAATCGGGTTATGACATTGCTCACACTTTTTATCTAAAAAGGCTGTATGACCATAAGGACCTAACAAACCGCTGGTATTTGAAGCATGTCCGCCATGGCATGCAGTGCAGTCCAGTTTATCTGTAGTAAAGGTTATTGAAACACCCCCAGCCTTGCACCGTGGTGCGTGACATTTTTTGCATAATTTATTAGGAGCATCGAGTATCTGATTCTCCTCTGAAGATGCATGGGGATCATGGCATGATGAACATCCGCCTTCCTTAAACGGAAGGTGCACAAATGATTTCTTTAATTGCTCCTTCAGTGTTTCATGGCAACCCCAGCAGATATCTTTCTGCGCCTTGACCAAAAGGCCTTTATTTTCCCCACTATGGGCGTAATGGCAATCTGTGCAAATACCTTTCTTAAGAGCATAATGTACAAAATTCTTCTTGAGCGCCTTCTTAATCCCGTCGTGACAGCTCAGACATAAGGAGTTAATCCCACCTTCTTTTATCAGTCCTTTAATATTACCCGCATGTGAATTATGACATGCAATGCACTTACCGTCCTTAAATGGGAAATGGACATAACCACGTGACAGGCTATCCTTCAGTTTTGTGTGACACTTGTAGCAGAGCTCAGGGACTTTTTCTTTAAGCTCGCCGCTCTCAGCATAGGCAAAGCCAGTCCACACTAAAAACAGCATAAAGCATAAAGCGATTAGCATTGGAGACGTTAATCGGCCACGGCCACGATGCCCGTATCGGTAACGTGTAACGGTAACGTGAAAAAGGCGAAGGACGTGACCGTAAGACGAAACGGGCCTCGTTACCATAACCGTTTGACATGTTCTTTGCTTATTCATGGCAGACCTTACAATCTCCTTTTCCGAACGGACTATGTTTTATCTTCCTTAGAAGACCCGGCTTTTCTGTTACATGCGGTTCATGACAACCCACACAATTGTTAATCTTGGATATAGGTTTTATATGTACTTTCAGCAACCTTTCTGTGTCGCCTGAATGGCACTTAACACATAATGCAGGGTCTTTTTCGATTAGCAAATACTTTAATTCAGAGAAATGGGAGATATGACAGCTAAGACAGTCTCCCTTGTCCATATCTATGTGTCCTTTTCTTACAGTCGTGGTAACTATTCTTTCATGGCACGATAGACAGAGCTCTTTCGGCCTGTTCAACAGAAGATTATTGATCTTCGTTCCGTGAGGGCTATGACATCCGGTGCATTTCCCTTCATCAACAGGCAGATGCTTATTGCTGCTTGCCTTTACTTCGGTATCCATCTTCTTATGGCACTCATAGCACAGTTCGGGCATTGCCTTTACAGTGCTGTCAATATAGTCGCTCGCATGCGGGTTGTGACAGGTTCCACATGCCTTTTCTTTAAACGGCTTATGGATGTCAGCCCCTTCCTTAAGCTCAAGAAACATACTGCCATGACAGCTTACACAAAGCTGATCCTGTGAATTTTTAAGCAGACTTTTGTGAACAGAGGCATGAGGCTTATGGCAGGATAAGCATTGTTTGTTATTTACAGGTGTATGGATATAGGTCTTAAAGAACTCTTTCTCTTCCTTCTTATGACACGTGTAGCACAATTCAGTCAGAGCTGTTTTCATCATCCCGGGGTTATTGCTGCCATGAGAGTCATGACATTTCTGACATTCGATCTTCGAAAACGGCACATGCGCAAATCCTTCTTTTAACTCCTTTTCAGTCTTCCCATGACAGGTAAAACAAATCTTTTTCTGAGACGCCTTCAAATAGAATTGATTTTCAGAGGCATGAGGATTATGGCACGCAGTGCAACCCTTATCTTTAATGGGCGCATGCAAGTTACTCACCTTTAATATGTACGCCCTGTTCTTATGACAGCTAACACATAGCTCATTCTTGCCCTTAAGGGTGACTTTTGGATAATCTGTTGCATGAGGACTGTGGCAGCTCTGGCATTTACCTTCGTCAAGGGGTTTATGTCTGTAAGTCTCCTTAAATGAACTCTCCTCTTTCTTGTGGCATGTATAGCAAAGCTTGCCATCCAAGGCAATAACACCAAGTGCATTAGGATCAGTTACCGGCTTATGGCATGAAGCGCATTGCCCCAGATTCAAAGGGGCATGAACCGATTCTCTGAGCAATTTGTCGTTTGTAGAGCTATGAGGTGTATGGCAACCTGTGCATTTGCCTTTCTGGACAGGATAGTCTTTATGTGCCTTTCTGAAATCGCCCGCTGAGTAGTTGTGACATGACTGGCAAAGTTCCACCTCCTGCTTTATAAGATTGTCTTTATATTGTGATCCATGCGCCGCATGACATGTGAGGCACCCGTCGGCAAGAGGTTTGTGCCGTTTTGCGCGCATAAAAGAATCTTGTTTGTGACATATAAAACACTGCTCACTACCTGTCTTTTTGAGAAGAGACTTGTTATCAGAGGCGTGAGGATTATGACAGGCGACACACTTGCCTCGCTTCAATGCAGAATGCAGATTGGGCAGTTTATCCATATACAATGCCATCTGTTTATGGCAGGAATAACAAAGTTTCGGATCTTTTTCTTTGAGAGACAGGACGGCAATCTTTCCGTGACGGAGATGACATACCTCACACTCACGTTTGCTCATTGGCGAATGGACATACTTCTTCTGGAACTCATTCAATTTCTCTTTGTGGCAATCCATGCATGGTTTTGCCTCAAACCCTCTTCTTACTACTGTTTCAGGCGCACATGTATAAATAAAGGTAGAAATAAAAAGTATAAAGGCAAGTCTTAAGATATTATTTATAGGTTTAGTCATTTTTCTAAATTTGTATACTTTATCATTTAACAATTGTTCTATGTCAAGAAAAAAATTATTTTTGCAATTTTTCTTCGAGCGTCCGGATTTCCCCGTCATAGATTTTTATCTGCGCATCTGCCTTCAATTGATTTACATATTTGTCTAACATAGTGTTAATCTGGTCATTAAAGTAGGCACTGTAAACGGCATCTTTAACTTCATTAAATGCTTTGACGCCTTCTTCGGTTTTTCCCTCCAGCCTGACTATTCTATAAAGGGAGTCAATCTTGATTATCGGGCTTATGTCTCCTATCTTGAAGCTATCTATAATCTCCATCACAGGGGCAGGTAATTCCGGCTTTGTAACCCATCCGGTATCTCCACCCTTTGAAGCTGCAGAATCAACAGACCTTCTTTTTGCCAACCATGAAAAATCAGCGTCATTCTGCAAGTTGTTCAATATATCCTGAGCCTCATCCATTGTCTTTACAGTAATCTGCTGGATTCTATATTGGGCAGGATTGATAAAGCTATTTTGATGACTTGAATAGTATTCTTCTAATCTCTTATCTGAAATAACAATTCCGGGTATAATTACTTTTTTGACAAATGCGTTCTTGAGAAGCTGATTTTCATAACGATATATCATTTTCTTTAAGTCAGGGTTATTTTCGTAATGGCGACTGAGCGCCTCATGGTCAATTATCTTACGATCAATCCAGCTATTAAGGATATCCACGTTTGATTTCCGGGTATATGGTATAGCTATAGTTACAAAATCTCCAACTGTGAGTACCGAATCGTTTATCTCTGCGAGAGTTCTTTTATTCTTTGACCATTCTTCAATTTTCTCAGCCCCTCCACTTAGGTTAACAGAAGAAAGAACTTCCTGATCAATCTTTATAGTTGACCGATCGCGAAGGAACTTGAGATATTCATCACTGCGCTCCTTTTCCTTCTGTTTTCTGATTGCTGTTTCTATATTGTTTCTATCTCTTTCAAGCTCATCATCAGGTGCATCTTTCCTGTTAATTAATTTTACTATGTAATATTTGTCCATTATTTTTATAACGTCGCTGAATTCATCAGGTTTTAAATAGGAAACAGCTTCCATTATATATGTTGACAGAGAGATTCGTTTTAAAACAATCTCACCGCCGTCTTTCTTGGAGGGATGTGTAGAATATTTCTGGGCGAGCTCCTTGAAATTTCCCCTTTTTTTCAGTTGCTCTAATAGATCTTTAGCCTCTTCTTCCGAACCTACCTCAATAAGGCCCAGTGTAAATCGCTCAAAGTTTATCCTGTAGTAATCTGCGATATCCTTTTCTGATACCGAGACCTTCTTTACGATCTCCTCATCGTGGAGCCTCACAACAGATTCTCTCAGGCTATATGCCTGAATAGCCTGTTTTATCTCAGGATACTGATCAATGCCCGTACGCCGGGCATCGTCAATAATCAATCTATCATCTATCAGCTTTTGAACATACCGCGATAAATTCAGGGTACCTGCAGAGGAAAGGTCTTCTTTGCGGTGAGATATAGTTAATGAATATTCCAGATCTCCTTCAGTAATTGGCTCGCCATCAACAACTGCTAACACTTTCTCTTTTTCCAGTGATGCACAGCCGCTCAAAAAAATAAGCACAGAGCATAGAGCGTAGAACAAAAACAATAGTCGGCCACGGTAACGATGCCCGTTTCGTCTCACGGTAAAGTCATTCGGCTCTTTTACATCTCCGTTATACGTTACCGATACGGGCATCGTTGCCATCGCCTTAACCGCAATCTTTAGTGCCATTTTGCTTTACTCATTACCTTTACTAATTTTGATACTGCCTTATAGGCTACGTTTTCTGCTGACCTTATCCTTCCCCAATCAAGTATAATTATTCCGTCATCACCGCTGTATTGGTAACCATCATACCACAAAATCCTGTTTTTCCGTGCATCTATTAATCTGGCACTAATGATCACCTCAGGCGGAAGGGTACCCTCTCCTTCATTGTAAAACTCCACTGTTCCCACTAAAATCCCATCTGCTCCTAACGATTTTGATATAGCTTCCGTGTTTTTAAGGTTTAACTCTCCCTTACCCCTTACCCTTAAATCAACTGTCAACCTTCTGATTTCACCATATTCTACCGGTTCAAATTTTTGATTCTTAAATAGTTCCACTAAAAACATATAAGTGGCTATCATGCCTGCATCTTTTATTTTGCTTTTGTTTTGAAACGGCATTACAGCAATCCTGTAGGTTGATTCTATCTCTTTGTAATGCGGAGTGATACTAAAAGAGTCAAGTAATTTATCCGTGACTTTTGAGGCAAGTCTGTCTATGGTTTTTACTCTCCCAAGTCCCAGGACTGTTGCGAAATCCTCTCCTGTAGCAGAGGCATGATTCGCCCATAAAATTGAGCCATCCGAAGAATTAATCAAGCGGGCTGAAAATCCGACTCGTGGATTCTCTCCGGGAAAAAATGAATTAACAGACCCTACTAAAATGGCCTGCACATTGAATTCCTCTCCGACTTTCCGGGCCATATCCTTTGAAATGTAACCAGTGGATCTAATTCTTTCTTTAAGCAAAAATCTGTTCAGACTATCCTCATCCAACACTTCTAACCCTCTTGCTTCTAACCGGTCTCTTAACAAAGGCATAACAACTGTCAGGGCATTTTTATCCTCACTAAAGTTCTCAAATGGGAATAAGGCTATATTTAACTTTTGTGATGGTTGCGCAGCGTAACCTGCACCAACAGCAAATGGCAAAAGGCTAAAAATGATTAGCATAGAGCTCAGGGCATAGAGCATAGAATTTCTACCCTTAGTACTTTGCACTTTGCATTTAGCTCTTAGCACTTTGCTGATAACTCTTTGCTCCTTGCTCCATGCTTTTTACTAATATTTATAAAGCGTCTGGAGGGCCTCTCTTATCACTTTCAACATGGTCTCGCTCATAGTTTCTGATCGGGCACCAAAATGTCTTGCCAGGAAACCAGCCCCTCCGCGTGTCTTTGTAACTGACCATATGATAGTGCCTGAGCCTGTATCAGCCATCATCAGGGTAATAGCCACCTCCGGGGCAGAGACGTTTCCTTCTCTAACCTCTCCGAATTTATTAACTGCACCCAGAACAACCGCCTGAACCTTCAGGGCCTGTCCTACAGCTTTTATCTTGTCAGCACTAAGGGGTTGGCCCGGTTTAAGCTTGAGGGTTTCAATCGCAGCTATCGCATCTCCAGGGCACGTCACATCAACAAGCCCAGATGCCAAAAGTTCACTGATTACGACCTGCCTTACAGCATCAGCAGCAAATCTTTCGTTGGTCAGATTATCCAGAGGCAATACTGCTACCTTTTTAATAAAGCTGAAATCTATATCATGGCTGATATAAAAGGCAGGGGTTCCCTTACCTCCACAGCCAAAACTAATACATACTATGAAGAGTATGCCGACAAATATATATCTTCTCAACAAATTCATATCATTCCCTCAAGTCAGTTTTATTAGTCTAAATTAGTTTAAAAATTAATCCAACCAATAAAACCACTTAGACTAATCAAACCCAGATTATCTTTAAAACAACGTATCAACCGCTTCTTTCACTGCTTTCCTGGCAGCTTCACTCAGAGAAATACCCTCTGAACCAAAGTGCCTGGTCCAGAAATTAGCACCACCTGTAGTATGCCACATTGACCAAATAATGCTTCCTGAAGAAGCCTCAAGCAATATTAAATGAATAGAGACTTCCGGATAAGTGACTGAAATCCCCCTGCTTATCCCAAAGGCTTCTACCGAGCCTGTCATCACTGCTTCTACACCCAGTGTTTTTCCCATGTCCTGTATTTCTGTAATCTTTATAGAACCAAGTGATTTAACTTTTGACTCTCTTAAAATCCTTGTTACCTCACCCGGCTCAATCACATCAATACCTCTTAACAGTAGCTCAGTAATTACCAACCTTCTAATCTTCTCACCTGCATATTCATCAGATGTAAAGTTTTCAAATGGCAATACAGCTACTCTTTTGACATTATTGATATCAGTTTTTGACCGGATAAAGTGCGACGGACCGCACCCGTAAATAAAAATTAGCAAAGAGCTAAGAATAAAGAGCAAGGAAAACGTTAAACGGTCACGGTAAAGAAGCCCGTTTCGCCATACGGCTAAGTCATTCGGCATTTTCACGTCACCGCTTAACGTAACCGATACGGGCTTCGTAACCGTAGCCCTAACCGTATTTAGCATTGAGTTCATTATATTTTTAAGTATAACCCAAGAAACTGTGTAAACTCAAGAAACTGTGTAAACGGTTAGAAATTACCAGAACTTGCAAGTTAAATTTCCACCAAAACTATAATTTTCAGTCTTTTTCTCGTTTATACTGCGTGTGTAGGTAGATGTAAGCTGGACATCTAAAAACTTTGTTATATACCATATCGCATAACCACCGAGCGAATCAGTAGTTACCGATTCTGGTTCAGTACTGCTGTGCTGATAATTTAAATTCAGCCTTATAACCCGCAGGGGAAGCCAGTCTACTAAAAATTCCTCAGTGGTAGATGTATTGCCATCAGCATCTGAAATCTTGAAGGTACCGGAAAAATTGATAAACTGTCCGGGCCGATATGTAAGTGCTACACCGCCTTCCTGTGAACTGGAAGATGTACTTCCTGATGTCCAGCTAAAACCGTATGTGAGGTTTCCTGATAGTTTTGGGGTAAGACGGGCATCAAGTGTGCCCCTGATGTATCGCGTGGAAGACTCGGTGGCCGACGTAGCGGCAGGTTGAGTCCCATCCGCAGCAGACGGTTGAAGACTTACCGGATATGTTTTTGATTGCGTGTACCCGAGATCGGTAATCATGTTGACATCCTTATAAAGCTTCGACCCGATGCTCAACAGATATAAATCATTCTGGGATTGTTTTTCGTCGAAACTGTAACTGTAACTCTTGATCCATGATAGATTTGTTTCGAGTGTAGGCAGAGGGGATGAACTGAATGTCAAGGAATATGTATTGGAGCTAATATCTGTTTCATTTCTATTATCAAATGCCTCACTTCTTTGAAAACGTAATGTTGTAGTGAGCAGCCTGTGGGCAAGCCATGTGGAGCTGGCTCCGTAGTTTCTTGAAATATTGCTCCTCAGCTTCTCTTCCGCCTCTGTTGTGGATTTACTAAACATGTTTGCAAAAATACCACCGATTGAATCCAACACTGATTTAGGGCTCTGGTCTGCCCTGTTTATAAAATAATTAAACGAAAAGGTTAAATTGTTTATTGGCCTTAAACTTGCATTAAGATTCACACCTTGTGTAAAGAATGTAGACTCATCAGCAAGTTTTCCTGACTGTGGTATAACATCCGTGCCAAATGCCTCAATTTCTGTCACTAAAACGTCACTTACGGACGCATTATCCATATTTATTGCCCTAAAATACAAGTGATTCTGGGGAGCAGAAAACTTTATTTCATAACGATATATATTATTGTCCGGGTTATTAACAGGGTCAACAAACAGTGACAGTGTTACAGTTTGAATAGTGATTTCTGTCCACGTAAAAGGTAAATTAAAATCACTCCTGTAGACTTTCCAGTTGTTAGGATTTGTGAGTATTGTATCTGATGTGATATTTTTATTTGCGTTCTGCACATAAATAATCAGAGTATCTACGGGTTTTTCGGATGAAAATAACTGTATACCAATATTATGGAATTTATTACCGTTCTGACCAATATTAATCGTACCTGCAGATGTAGTTGCCGGGGTATTGTAAATATTATCACTAAGTGTAATTGTTGACACTAATGTATCTGCTGTTTGTTGAAGTTGTGTACCTGAGCCGTAAAGCCCTAAAGAGGGTGTCCGCTCAAAGGCCACACTGCCGGTTTGAGTTATAAACTGCTCGTTTTTGTTCCAAACATAGTTCCCCTGATACCCCGATGATACATTGACCTTTCCGCTCCAGAAAGACTTGTTGTAATTGAAGTAATACGAGCCGTTAAAGCTGTCATTTTTTGATTTGGATGTTACACTTGTCGGCATCTCATTAATATTGTGTGTATAAGCAATGTTAGATGTAAATTTTAAATCCTTATATTGAAGTGAATATGCAGAAGTTCCGGTATATGTGGTAGAAGTATTATCAGTGCTTCTTGGAGAGAGATGGTCATAATTACTCTGTCTGTCAAATTGAAGGGATAAGGATGGTAATTTATAAGGGGTTATATCGAAGCGTGAATAATAAAATTCATTGGTTCTCCGGCTGTTCTCTATTATGTGTGCAGTTGACCACTGCTCCTGACGGCGATAACCAGCACTCAGACCATACATAGGATTCCTGAGAGAGATATCCAATGCCGGCTCTATCACCCTCTGGTATGTAGTCGTGGTATTACCCTGAGAGTCAGTAGAATGGGAATTCGTCAGACTTGTCCTGAAATATACCTGATAAGAAAGTGCAGGGGTTATTGATTTATCTAAGCGCAGGTAATAATTTTGGAAAAGGCTATCAGAGGTTCCTGTTTTCTTACCATCTTCGAACTGCTCTGTATTACTATAATTTAAGTTCAGCCATCCACTAAGGCCCTCCTCAGCAAAGGCAGAGGAGCAATAAAAAAGAAAAGAGCATAGAGCCAAGAGCATAGTGCCAAGAGCATAGCGCAATAGACGGCTACGGTTATTAATCCCGTTTCGTCCTGACTGCTTCGTTATTCGGTTAAGGTTACGCTGCCCGTTTCGTCTATCGGCAACGTCATTCGGCTTTTTTACGTAAACGCTACACGTTACCGATACGGGCTTCGTCACCTTAACCGTTACCGTCTTTAGCTTACCGTTATACGTTACCGATACGGGCATCGTTGCCATAACCGTTTAACTTTTCCTTTTCTCATTACTATTCGCTCTTTGATCTTCGCTATTTATTAAAACGGAAACATTGCTATACCATAAGGTTTTTTACCTGTAGGAATAACCTGTTCTTCTCTTTTTGTAGTTTTATCTATAACCGAGACAGTGTCTGAACCCCTGTTGACTACGTATATTTTTCTGCCCTCCGGATCTAAAATTAAGGCCCTTGGCGAATTCCCTACCGCTATTGTACTGACTATAGGGGCCATTGTAGTTCTCGTAGTACTAAAAGCCTCTGAAAAAGGCCTGATAATCATTATCTCGCCAGAGAAGTCCTTTAAAAGATAAATCCTATCAAAGTCCGGGTCAGCAATAACCCCTATTACAGAGGTTCCAACATTAGAAATAGCGCTAACAGCTCCGGTCTTATTCCCTCTAACAATCTGCAGGATATCTATAACAGAGAGATTGTCAAAGTTATAGTTTGCTACATAAACCTTCCCCCGCTGGTAATCTACTGTAAGTGCAATAGGACTCCATTCCACCCTTATATTACTACTCTCTTCGAGCCTGCCGTTCCGGGTGTTCATCTTCAGCATAGAGATGTCTTTAGAATTTTTATTTACAACATACACATTGAAAAATTTTTCGCGATAACTTCTTAAGACATTAATGTCATCTAAACTCAGAAATCTTGTCCCTGATAGGCTGTCTACCGAAGGATCTACTGCCACTGCTACAGGCCCGTCTCCTGCATTTATCTTATCTACCTCCTGATAGGTTGAGGTATCAATAACAGATACGTTGTTAGAACCATAATTGGTCACAAAAATAAGTTCCTTTTCAGGGGATATCCTGACTACTGCTATACCTTCCGGTTCTCTGCCAAACCTTATTGGTATCTCAAGCTCCACTTTATTAACAGTGGGGTTAATTACAGAGATGCTGTTAGAACCTGAATTCGCTACATAAACTCTCGGATGCTCTCTACTCATGCTCGTTGCAATACCCCGCGGCTTATTGCCTACCATTATGGTTGCCACTACGTCCCCTGATTGTCTGTTAATCACAGAGACATTATTCGAACCTTCATTGGTCACATAGATAAGGAGCGAACTTAATTCCGGGACCTGACCCTTAACAGAAAATACCGGACTGAACAAGTACCCATCAACAATAGACGCATCCGTATCCCAGTTTAAAAATACCGATGTGTTATGATTTTTATTTACTGTGATATCCATAACTATTTCTATTCCTTCAGAAGGTAGCGCTAAACTTGCTGTCTTATCTTTTCTTTTGATTGACGCCTGTTTAACTATGAGCTGAAGTTTTTTATATCTGCCTTCGGGTAACGTCCTTTCGCCCAGAAGAATCTGACGGCCTGAAACAGCGATGGAGTTTATATTCATAGAGGTATTCATAAGCTCCCTGTATGTCCCATCCTCAGCCATAAGATTGACAGCCTGCAGATCAAATGTAATATCCATGGAGGTTTTATCAGGCCCTTTCAGAAAGATAGTAACCTGGCCGTTTGAGGTCCCCGGTGATTCTATATATTCCTGAACTGAAGCACAACCTATCACAAAAACAAGCGAAAAGCATAGAGCGAAAAGCAATAAACGGCTACGGTTACGAGGCCCGTTTCGTCCTGACTGCTTCGTTATTCGGTTAAGGTCACGATGCCCGTTTCGTCTATCGGCAACGTCATTCGGCTTTTTTACGTAACCGCTACACGTTACCGATACGGGCCTCGTCACCTTAACCGTTCCCGTCTTTAGCTTGCCGTTACACGTTTCCGATACTGGCTTCGTCACCGTGACCTTCACCGTCCATCCTTCTTAAACCTCGACCATGCCTCCGCTAATTTATACAGTTGCCTACCAATTTTATCGTAACTATCTACTAATTCAATAAAAGACAGTCCTTTCATTCTTTCCCCATAAATATCCTTACACTGCTCTAATCCAACAATACTTTCATTGCATTCAGCCATTGCATCATCAATATATTTCTGAAACCCCATTCTTTGATGGCGTTTTGCATAACCTTCAGCAATCAGACGAGGAATAGCTTTAGTTGATCGACTTAATTGATCTTTCAAATCATATCTTTCACTTTCTGGTAATTTAGGCAATATTCCCTTTATCACTTCGACGCAGAGTTGGTACGCAAGTTGATATACATTTAAGTCTTTAAAACTTGTTATTCTCTTTTTTTCAGCCATGTTTCTACTTCATGTCTAACGGCAACGGTTACGACGCCCGTTTCGTTTTTCGGTTACGTTGTTCCTCTTTTCTGTAACCCCGTTACCGTTTGACGTTACCGATACGGGCTTCGTAACCGTTGCCGTTACCGTTACCGTTAACTGTATTTATTTTTGCTCCTCTCTGGGTTGAAGCACCTCTATTCTGTCATTAAAGGTATCTGCGACCAGTATCCTGCCTGCCGAGTCAACAGTGATGTCCCTCGGGTACTGAAACCATCCTTCTCCCCAGCCCAGGCCGCCAAATTCAGAAATATATTTACCATCCTTGTCATATATGCTTATAGTATGGCGCATAAAATCCACCACATATATCATGCCATTGCGGCTATCAACACCCACTGATTGAGGCCGGCTCAGTTTAGCGGTGCTCCCCCCTTTCTCACCGAATTTAAAAAGAAATTTTCTTTTCTCATCATAGACATAGATCCGGCCCTCTTCTTCGCTGACAATATATATCCTGCCTTCTTTATCTATAGTCACATCATTTAATTTTACCTTTACTCCTTCTTCCTCAGGCGATATTATCTCTAATAGTCGGCCTTGATTATTTAGCATTAGAACACCAGGAAAATAGGATCCGGCTACATAGATATTCCCACTTTTATCTGTGGCCAAACTATAAGGGATAAATGAATCAGCCCCTTCAAAACCGCTTAAATAGATATCACGCTCCGATCTAAGACATGCATTAAAAACAGAAATCCTGTGTCTGGGATTGTCCTTTGTTGTGCCCTGAGCAACGTAAAGGTTACCTTCCGCATCAACAGTCAGACTCTGCGGCGTCTCAATGCCATTCCTTTTACTGAGGGTAATGATGGGAAAAAAATCTGATGTATAGATAATAATCCTGGCTTTACTGTCAATAACATAAATCTCATTTCTGACTGGCTCAAAGAATACAGAAGAAGGGAAGTATATCTTATCCCCTTCTTCATCCTCAGTTATACTATCAAGATAGGTTACAGAAAAACCCCTTGGCTGAGCATTTAGCCTGTTGGGAACAAAAAAAACCGAGCATAGAGCGATTAGCACAGAGCAAAGAGTTAAAAGGAATAAGCGGCTACGGTTAGGGTCATGAAGCCCGTTTCGTCCAGCGGTTACGTAATTCGGCTCAATCACGTTACAGTTTGACGTCACCGATACGGGCATCGTTGCCGTGATCGATTGACGTCCCCCTTGTTAATAGATATTTGCCCCTTGCTATTTTTAGCTCTGATATCTTACTTATCATAAAGGCAATGACCATAGCGAATCCTATTGACGGCAGATACAGCCGGTGTTCAAAAATAACATCGTATATTACAATAAAACTCGAAGTGACCGACAATGTCACAAAAAACCATATAATTCCAAAGGATATCAGTTGTGCCCTGCGGTATAACATTATCGCTGCAACGATAATGCAAGTCAATAACACAAAAAAGAGAATTGTCGGTAAATCAATATTCCTTGTTATCGGCCAGTCATAGTCCAAGTTGAGATTTGCAGGTACAAAAAGCAATCTAATATAGTATGGAATGACATGAAGCTGTGTCAGAAAATATTGGAAGGATGTAATAGGAACTTCCTGGGGCATAGGAACGCCTTTTGCATAGTCAAAGGATACAAACATCTTTAAACCTGAAAAACTTAAATACACTGCAATGAGCACTGTAGAGAACATAATAAGATGGATTTTATAGTGACCTTTGAGTACCTTCCAGTCTCCCTTGGAAATAAAGTAAAAATCATAGATAAGCAGCATTAATGGCAGTGTAGCTGTTTCCTGTTTTGTTCCCATCCCAAGGCAGGAGGATAGAAAGGCACCAAAATAATAAAGCTTTGAGCTTAGAGCATAGGGCATAGAGCCCGGAGCATAAAGCCTTTCGTCATTTGTTTTTTGCTCTTCTCTCTTTGCTATTTGCTTAAATGCCCTGATAAAAAGGAGCACCGAAATCAGATAAAATGTTGTCGCTAAAACAGAAGAACGACTTACAATATATGTTACTGCCTGGGTCTGGATAGGATGGGCAATGAATATCAAACTTGCATATAAAGGGACTCTAAAGTTAACAGCAGAGAACACCCCCTCCCCTGCCCTCCCCCCTTGAGGGGGAGGGTTAGGGTGGGGGGTGTTGATTGTCCAGAGCAGGATAAAATAAAGCATTATACCATTGGCTATATGTAACATGATGTTTACAAGGTGGTAGCCAAAGACATCGAGCTTGCCGAAATAGTAATTCAAAGCAAATGTCAGATCCAGGATAGGCCGTGAAGAGGTAGAAAATATTTCTTTCAGATCAAATCTGTGTATTGTATAGTTTTCTACTATTGCGGGATGGTCATCAAAATGAAATGAGGCATAAAAGCTATTTGAATAGATTATAATCGCTACTGTGGCTATTAATATAACGCTTAGAGCAATTTTCTTTGTATCAGAGAGTTCAGCGAGTTTATTTATCACATTTTAATTTAATTTATACTGTAAAAGCGTGTCAATGCAAATTTTCCAGTTCTATAAAAACAATGGCAATTAGCACAGGGCAAAGGACAAAGAGTTAATGGTATAATGTATACAATTTTTTTAGGAGGCTTGAATGGATACAGCTGAAACAGTAAGAAGGGTTTTACAGGAACGTATAGCACCAAAGGGTAATCTAATAAAGGCTATCTATCCATTCGGCTCTTATTCTAAAAGTAAAGAAAAAGCAAAATCAGACATAGACCTTGCTTTTGTCTTCGATGAAAGGTTCTATAAAGAAGACCCTTTTGGAGCGCTCCAGTAGGCTGAACTCTTAGGTGCTGAGATAAGCAAAAAGATACACAAAAAGGAATATCGAAGTTGCTATTCAGGCATGTATTGATATTGCCAGAATAATAATCAAACTTGAGGGGTTCAGAGAACCCGAAGATAACAAAGGCGTATTTGTTGTTTTAGCTGAAAACACCATTATCAGTGAAGACTCATTGAGATTTCTTATCCCTATGGCCGGCACAAGGGATGTCCTTGTTCACGGCTATGATAAAATAGATGACGCTATTATCTTTGGAGTGCTTAAGAAACACATCCCTGACTTCAATTACTTTATAAAAGACATTGAAGAAAGATATTTTAAATTAAAATAACGGATGGAACAAACAAAGCATAAATCAGGTTATCTTGAACTTATAGCAATAATAGCAATCGTATTGTTTTATGGGCAGGCCGCATATCAGAGGAATCTTGTCTGGAAAGATGAAATCACCCTCTGGTCTGATGTCGTTAAAAAATCACCCTTGAAAGGACGGCCCTCCACTAACTTGGGGACTGCTTATTCAAAAGTCAAAAAATATAAGTTCGCCTTGGAACAATACCAGAATGCCTTAAGAACAGGTTCCTTCCCGTTAAAAGCTTATGTTAATCTGGGCAATACCTATGAAAAAATGGGGCAATTGGAACTTGCATTTGAAATGTACAAAAAAGCCCTTGAAAAAACCCCTGATGATTATATGGCCCGTATTAATTTAGGCGGTCTGCTTCATAAGCAAGGCTTGACGGAACAGGCTATCAAGGAAATAGAGATTGCATTAAATATAAATCCAGGAAATCTGGAAGCGCTTAATGTCCTCGGAGGAATTTACGCTAATAAAGGTCTTACAAATTTAGCCATTGCAGAATACAAGAAAATCCTCCAGATCGACCCGGACAATGCAAGGGCATTTTATAACCTCGGGCTTATATATGACAAAAAAGGATTGACCGGTGATGCCATCTATTATTATCAACAGGCGATAAGATTAATGCCTGATTACCCTCAAGCGCTTTCAAACCTCGGCTGTATCTATGGCAGGACCGGCAGAATCGAAGAGGCTGTGGAGCTATTCAAGAGATCACTAAACACAGAGCCTGATGATGCTACAACAATGTTTAACCTTGGGATTGCCTATGAGGAACTTGCTAAAAACTATGGGCAAAGAGCAATGAACGCCGAACAACGAGAAGCCATGAAAAAGGCGATCGAGACATACGGCAGGGTTCTCATTATCGAGCCTTATAACATGCAAGCAAGGGAAAGGATAAATAAGCTGATGGCAATGAGCTCAGGGGCTAACTAAAGAAAGTGTTTAAAATAACTCTGAGTTGGGTTGAAACTGCAGTTATTATGTGTTTGGTGCTGTTATTCGGATGGGTTGCATACCAGCGAAATCTTATCTGGAAGGATGATCTTTCCCTCTGGTCCGATGCTGCAAAAAAATCTCCTCAAAAGAGCAGGCCTTACATTAATCTTTCATCCGCTCTTACAGGCAAAGGTCAATACCATGAGTCTATAACAGCGGCTGAGAAAGCGATAGAAATTGAACCGGGCTACGCAGAGGCGCACAATAATTTAGGGGTTGCCTTTGCGAAACTCAAACTTTATCGGGAGGCGGTCCCATCTTTTAATAATGCTTTAACCCTTGACCCCGATTCTTATTCCGCCTACTATAATCTTGGCGCCGCATACTATAACCTATGTCAGTATAAAGATGCGGAAAGGGCTTTTAAGCAAGTCATACGGCTGAGGCCTGATTATCCGGAGGCATACAATGAATTAGGCGCGGTTTACGAAAAGTCTGGCATGCGAAAGGAAGCCGTTGACGCATTTAAAAAGGCCCTGCTTATAAACCCCGGATATGCAGAGGCTTATTATAACCTTGGAGTGATTTATATATCCGTTGGGCTTTATCGTGAAGCCCTGGATGCGCTGAACCAGGCGCTGCGCCTGGATCCCAAACTCGTCATGACACAAAATTACATCGGCGTTGCCTTATTATCTATTGGTCGTTATAACGAAGCAGTCGAAGCCTTTAATAAGGCGCTCAGTCTTAATCCCGATAATGCAAGCGTTTATAATAATCTGGGCGCAGCATATATATCACTCGGCCTTTATGAAAATGCCGTGAATGCCCTGTCAGAGGCGGTCAGACTTAAACCTGATTATGAAGAGGCATTATTTAACCTGAAGCTGGCAAAAACCGGACTGAGCAAGAGGTAACAATTAAGGTGGAACTTAAGAATCTATGAATAAAACAACGTTGCGTTGGGTTGAAAAAGCAGTTATTCTCGGGTTGGTGATCTTATCCGGCTGGCTCGCTTTTCAGCGCAACGCTCTCTGGAAAGATGCTTCCACTTTATGGTCGGACACCGTCGCAAAATCCCCCCTCAAGGCGCGCCCTCACCTAAACCTTGCTATAGCTTTTAATCAAACAGGCTACTATGACAAGGCTATTTCAGAGGCCGACAATTCAGTGCGAATACAACCGGGACTTGCTGTTGCACAAATTGTCCTCGGCAACTCATACTTCAAGAAGGGGATGATAGATGAAGCTCTAATCCGCTATAAAGAGGCCCTGAGAATGGATTCCGGCTTGACAGAAGCCCATCTTTTTACAGGAAATTCCCTTATGGAAAAGGGACTTGTCGATCAGTCCATAGATGAATATAAAAAAGCCATATTATTAAGACCGGACTTTGTCGACGCATATATACAACTGGGAAGCGCCTTCGCTTCAAAGGGTCGTACAGAGGAGGCTATGAGTCTATTCAAAAAGGCTCTCGCTTTGTCGCCTTTTAACGCAGAAGCCCTCAACAATCTTGGGGTAATTTATGCAGGCCAGGGGCTACTTTATATAGCTGCAGAAGAATTCAGGGAAAGCATTTCCTCTAACCCTGAATTCATCGAGCCGCGGATAAACCTCGCCTCAACATACGGCGCCATGGGGATAACGGAAAAGGCTATAGCAGAATTAAAGGGAATCATTAAGATAGAGCCCGACAATGCGGCTGCACATTATAACCTGGCTGTTGCCTATGCAGGCAGCTGGCTTATTGACGAGGCGATCAGGGAATATAATGAGGTGCTGAGGATTCAACCGGATGATGCCGGCGCAAAGGAGAACCTTATGAAACTCAGAACAGTAATTACACGGCATTGATAAGGAGAAATCAAGCGGCCACGGCGATTACCAGGAGTTCCATATCAGTCATATGCATCAGCCTAGGGAAAAGGACAGATGCCCCTGCGGGCGGACGAGACAGGCTTCATAAATTAAGTGTTAGCCGTTTAAAGGATTGATGGACAGAAAAATCCTGCGATGGATCGAAACAGCGGTAATTATTATTCTGGCGGTATCATACGGCTGGACCGCCTTTCAGCGGAATTCTCTCTGGAGAGACGATCTTTCCCTGTGGTCTGATGTGATCGGGAAATCCCCTGAAAAGGCCCGGCCTTACATAGGGCTGGCGCTTGCCCTCAAAAAGGCAGGGTCGGTTGACAAAGCGATTGAACTGGCCGGACATGGCGTGTCGATCAATCCTTCCTATTCGGAAGGCAATTTCATCCTGGGGCAATGTTATCTTGAGAAGGGCCTGACCGATGAGGCTATTTATTATTTGATGACAGCGCTTTATCTGAAACCTGATTATTCGTATGCATATAATTCGCTCGGAAGCGCTTACATCAGAAAGGGATTGACGGATGAGGCTGTCAGGGCTTTTCAAAAAGCGGCAATTTTAAATCCCGGTTTTATTCCTTTTAAGATCAATCTTGCAGCAGCTTACGGCACGAAGGGCATGCTCGATACTGCAATTAAAGAATTAATAAATATCACTTCGACATATCCTGATGAACCTGAAGCTCATTACAACCTCGGTATCGCCTATAAACTGAAAGGCCTGAAAGATCCAGCTATAGCTGAACTTAATGAAACGATACGCCTCAGGCCGGAGGACACAAGGGCATTGTATTATCTCGGAGATATATATCTTCACGAAAAGGCGGTTGAGACAGCGCTTTTACTTTACAAACGGATCCTTTCTATTAAACCGGATGATAAATACGCCATGATGGCAAGGCAGAGGATTCAGGAAATAGCGAAATGACAACCTGAACCGCACCATCAGACTGTCTGTATATCTGCCAATTTCTGCATAAAACCTGCATAAAAAAGGGAGAGCAGGCTTTCTGCTCTCCCGGAGAAATTCGTAATTACTTATTAACTATCTCTGTGTGGTATGGCAACCGAGACAACCTGCTACCGCGCCTCCACCAGCTATTTGAGCAGCATAGTTAAATCTCAACAAGTCAGGCTGGTTTGATCCATGAGCACGATGGCATGAAATACAGATTACGCGTCCAGTTGTTGTAAGGTAAGCACCTATATTGTTAGTAGCCACACTCGACGGGTCATCAAAGCCGAATGGGGTTGTGTCGATAAATGTGCTATCAACTGTAATAACCCACGTGCCAGGAATAGCCTGATCGGTCGGATGCCTTATCCATGCTGATGCTGCAGCATCCCAGACATCAGCATCGCCGCTTTTGCCGTGGAAGATACCATGGCAGTTGCCGCACAACTCGCTGATAGACGTACTTGCTGCAGAGGAATATACGTTATGGTCTGTGGTTGTTGCTCCACCGGCTTCATAAGTGTTTGTGCCTTTGCCCGTCACTGATGTCCCGAGTATGTTTGTGACATTTCTGCCCCTTACCATGAGCAAGCGATAACTGCCGGCGCCCTTTGTAGCATGATGGAAACCGTTTATTCCGGCGCTGTTACCGGTTACTGAACCGTCGCCATGACAGCCGTTCAGGCCTGCGCACGTCAGATTGGCAGCAGCAAGAGTGCCGCCCGGGGCCGCAGACAGAATGCCGTCAACATGCTCACCAGGGTATTGACTGTCTGCTGCGCCGTTTCCCTGAAGGTTGTGCCTCATGGTATCTGAAGTGGCAGTGGCTGTATTGAACGTACCGCCGGCCAGGATACTTGATGTCTTGTCAACCTTCGGAAGACCGGCAACGCCAGGGGTCATATGGCAGGCAAAACAGCTTCCCTTCAACAGATGAGCATTTGGAGTGTTATCAGCAGAACCATCTGTATTTTGTGCCATTGCCACACCGTTCTGGCTATTATGCATTGTGTGACAGTTTACGCATGGGCCGCCTACCTTGGCAAATGACATCCCATAGGCCAAAATAATCGTCACCAGAGAGATTAGACATACTAAAAATATCTTCTTCATCTTTCCACCTCCTTTCATTCTAAGATTAATAATTAAGCTTCAATTCAAGCTTATTGTCAGTTAATCTTCAGGATAGCAAAGGAATCGGGGCATAGAGCCAAGAGCAATTGTTCTAAAACCCTTACCTTTACTATCCACATAAATATTTATAGCAATCATCATGCCAGCTTTGTCCACCGTATAAAAAAAACATAAAACTATGAACTATAAGCTTTGCTCTTAGCTTTATGCAATTTTATTTAAAAATATTTTAACCTTTCTTGTCAAGCATTTTTTACTTTATTTTTAGATATAATTATTTTTAATATAATAATGACATCGCCCAGTCGTCACCATTTAGCAGAGATTTCATTGCTTTTCCCTGCTTACTGCTTATCACTTATTCTTTACCCTGACCCTTCATTATGTATTTGATTACACACTTTATATATTAAATTACATATATTTTATTTTCATTGTGACGATTTTTGACAGACAAATTTTGTCATCACTTAACCCGAAAAATGCAATTCATTCATTTTAATGCAGGTATATATGCAGAAAAAGCTTTACCAGCAGCACCTTTGTAAGACACATGATATTCAGAGAGCCTGAATATTTTCATCAGCAACGTCGGGTTAAAAGCCTCTTAGTTTCATCCTCGACTTTCATCATTGCCCTTTTTTTGTATGGCAGGTCAGGCAGCCTGTCTCAGGGGCTCCGCTGCGGGCAAATATATTATTATAATCCCATCTCAGTGTATCAGGATTTTGGCTTGCATGCGCCCTATGGCATGAGAGGCACATGATTATACTGTTCATATCAACATCATTCTCTCCGCCCGTGGGCTTATCAAAAGCAACAGGCGCCTCCAGACTGTATTTGACATAACCCTGATACTCAGAGCCTGCAAAGCCGCCGTGTACCGTGCTGAATGATATGTCAGAAGGATGCCTGAGCCAGAGCGTATTATAAGCCTGGCCCACCTCCCTGCTGCCGCCAAGATTTGCATGCGGATGAAACCTGGCATGACATTCACCACAGAGGTAGCTTATAGTATCCATAGAGCTATGATTCATATCACCTCTATAACCGTTATGATTATCAATTGTAGCCATATATTCCCAGTCTTTATGCTCCTTTCCGGTTATGCCGTTAAGAAAGCGATAACTTTTACCCACTGTTGAGCCGTCAATTTCACTGTCATCTGTATGATGTGCACCATAAATAGATTTGAAGGGGTCCTCTATGGTCCTGTTCCCATGACAGCCCCATGTACCGGCGCAGGTAAGCTGCTGCTGCCCCGGCCAATCTGCAGGGCCTAAGCCACCGGGGATTACAACGCTTCGTATAAAAGCAGGCGGAATATCCATAGGCGGTTTTTCCTGAAGGGATATGCCTGAGACATTGTGCCCTTTAGAATAATCAGGGTTGTAACCATCCGCAACATAATAAAAGTTTCCACCTGCCAGATCAGAGTTTTCCATGTGATGGAGTATCTGGGGAATCCTTGTCTTTCCCATAGTTATAATATTCTGATTACCGTTAGGACTTTGACCATGACAGCCAATGCAGCCACCTTCTGTCAATACAGGAAATGGCCCCTCACGCCCTCCATAGGTCATTTCTTTGCCGCCACTGCTATAATGCATGCTATGGCAATCTTTGCACTTTCCCTTTACGCGAGCATCCACCAATCCATAGACAAATACAACAGACAACAGTGCTATAAAACTTATGATTAGGTTTTTTTTCATTTCAAGTGGGTAAATTCCCCTCCCTTGACGGGAGGGGTTAGGGGAGGGTGAGATAAACAATTTTCTCTTTTCTTTTCTAACACCCCACCTATATTTGTTAAAACATCATTATTCCAGAACCTCAAAACTTTAAAACCATGTTTTTTTAGATAATTATCTCTTTCAATGTCCTTTTCTTTATCTACTGCATGCTGTCCACCATCAACCTCTATGACTATTTTATTATCAAAACAGACAAAGTCTACAACATAATTATCAACTGGCTGTTGTCTTCTAAATTTAAATCCATCTATCTGCTTTGACCTCAAATATCTCCACAACAACTTTTCTGTTTCTGTTGGTCTTTTTCTGAGAAGTTTGGCTATATTGTTCAACCCTTAATCACCCCCACCCTAACCCTCCCCCGTCAAGGAGGAGGGAATTGTATAAGTTACCCCCTCATTTTGAGAAAAAACCTATAATTATTGCCTTTCTCCTCTCTATTTCCATTTAGTCATTGGTCATTTATCACTGGTCATTGGTCATTAAAAAACTAATGACTATTGACTGTCTTTGCTATTCTGCTTTTCCAGTATGACATATAAAACAGCCCCCCTTGCCTTCTTCACCAGCAATAATGGCTTCATAATCCCATCTTAAGATAGATTCATAGGAACTCCCGTGTGCAACATGGCATGAGAGACAGATTACGATATCTTCTCCTTGTTTAACCTCATCGCTCGGTGATTTCGGGACTTTTTCTCTTCCCACCGGCGCCTCAGGGCTGTAAATCCTTATGTCAGGCCTATCAGCCGGAGGCGGAACATCAGGGTTGTAGTTTGTATATTCGCCGCTCTTTGGCATAACAACGCCTGTCGGATGCCTGAACCAGGGACTTTCCTTTCCAGTCTTATCCTTACTGTGAAAATGACCATGGCAGCTTGCACAGAGTAAATCAATCGAAACAGAATATTCGTTATGTTTCTTTGAAGTCCTGTTTTGATTCCATTCATCATCCTCAAGCCCCACGACACCTTTTACCTTATTGGTATTTTTCAAAAATCTATAACTCCTGGCTGTTGTTATGCCGTCTATATTGCTGTCATCTGCATGATGGGTGCCCATAATTGAATCAAAGGGGTCTTCCACATTTCTATTGCCGTGACAGCCGTTAGAACCCGCACATTTTAAGGGCTTTTCAGGATTATATCCGATCATAGAGGGATCAGCTAACCTGTCATATCCCGGAGGGACTCCTTTGAATCTGGTATCCATTGAAGTAACAGTATCCACATTATGCCCCTTTTTATCGCCAAAATCCTTTGCCACATAATGGAAATTGCCACCTGCTAAAGGACGGACCGGCGATACTGTGTTGTAAACCACAGGGACCCTGGCACCACCAAGTATCTTTATGGTATCCCTGTCAGCATTCGTGTGGCAATTCACACATAGAACATTTTTCAAGACATACTGGGGTGGTTTACCAGGTTCTGCTTCCTCCATCATTCCAGGGTAAAGACCATGACAGATTTCACAATCTCCAGTGACCACAGCAGAGCTATTTTTTGATAACTGCAGGATAAACAACATGCAGAGGGAAAGGATAGTAAATATTAAAGTTATTTGTCTTTTCATAAATTATTTATATTTAATTAGCATAAATAATGCCAAAATTAATTACAATTAATGTCAATCGGGTTACTAATAAGTTCATAAATAAGGCAACTTGTGTGTCATTCCCGCTTGTCGGGAATCCTTCTTTCAAAGAAAGATTGCGGACAAGCCGCAATGACAACCTTAAAAGAATCGCTCAATTTAGGTCTTACTGCTTACTTCTTAGTTTTCTTATACGCATGACAGCTGGGGCAAAGCTCAAAGGCTGTTTTTGCTTTAAATCTGAAGAGATTTATATAGTCAGAACTGTGCGGATCATGACAGCTTGTGCATGAAAGCTCTCCATATTTGGATTTCGGGTCCTTCCTGTCTTTGAGCGGATGGCCTACCTGAGAAACACCACCTGCTGCATGCGGCGCTTTCCCGATCCTGGGATGGCACATAAGGCAGCCCTCAGTTGTTGGATAGTATAGCAATGCCACATCTTTTGAGGCATGAGGTTCATGGCACACCGGACACATGCCTGCTGACACAGGAGGATGCTGATCTTTCTTATCGAATCCTGCCTTATCGTGGCAATTAAAACAGAGTTCAGGAGGCTTCGCAAGAAGCAGTTTTCTTACATCACCCTGATGCGGTTCATGACAGCTCATGCACATGCCTCCAGCAACAGGAGAATGATTATATTTATTCTTAAAATCAGACCCGTCGTGGCACATATAACAGACATCGGGAGTGGGTTTTAAAAGCAATTTCTGTGCGTCTGAAGAGTGCGGTTCATGGCAGTTCAGGCACAATCCCGTTGCCACAGGCGAATGATGTTTCTTCTTTTTCTCCGAAATATATTTTTCTTTGTTATGGCATAGAAAACACTCTTTGGGCATCTCTGCAAGGAGAAGTTTTTTTACTTCGCTGCTGTGGGCTTCATGACATCCCATACATTTCCCTTCTGCTACCGGGGGATGCTTGGATTTTCTCATAAAATCCGAATTGACGTGGCACATAAAACACTCATCAGGCATAGGGGCAAGCAGCAGTGCCTTCGTATCAGAGGTATGGACATCATGGCATGATAAACATTCACCCTTTGCTACAGGAGGGTGTCCTACTTTTCTGGAGAACTTAGTTTTATCATGGCAACCCCAGCAAAGTTCAACCCCGCTTGCAAATAAATATCTCGGGAACTTCTCCTTGGTGCCTGTAATATGGGCCTTGGTATGACATGAAACACAAGTTGTAGGATGATCATATTTTCCTGCAACCTTAATCTTATGGCATTGCAAACAATCAGGGAACTGCTGAGAAAAAGAGGTATCAGGGATTAAAAAAACAGAAACAGCCGCAAAAAAAACAAATACAAGAAAAAGATAGGTTTTTGTGTTTCTTAATCTCTTAGTCATCTATCACCTGAAAATCCCCCCTGCCCCCCTTTACTAAAGGGGGGGTAAGGGGGGATTATTTTTTGTCCTTTGTGTCATTATGCATCATGTTTCACCTGTCAATGGCTAATACCCATAACCAATAAATTAACCTAAATAAATTAATTAAGTCAATCTTCATTTTTCATTTATTTTCAACATTGCAACCTGCTGGGCAAGCTCTTTGACCTGCTTCCTCAATTTTGTAATCTTTATAGAGGAATAAAGGTTAATCAGGATTACAATCACAAGACCAAAGATGAATATTGTTGTAGTTTGAGCTGTTGCACCTATAAGATGTGTCACCCATTCAAGGAGATCCTGCCAGAGCACAAGCACAACTATCCCCAGTCCTATTATAAGCCATAGAAAAGAATCCTCCTCTTCAAGCCTTCTTCTCCTTACCATCTCTAATATCACAACAAAAATGCCTATGCCCATAGCCAATGCAAAAATCCTTTGATGAAATGTCATACCCTCCCCTCCCCTCTTCTTAAAAGTGTAACAAGTATTGAAAGAAGCATCTTGAATGTATAAAAAAAAGGTTTAAGCCCGCTGTGCATTGATACCTTCCCAACAGACCTCTTCATTGCTACCGGAATCTCGCTGAACTTAATACCTCTCCTGTGAAGCATTATTATTACATCCGCATCAGGGTAGTCCACTGGATAAGCATCGCTCGCATAGAACTTCATCACCTTGCTGTTAAGTGCCTGAAATCCGGACGTGGGATCAGTTACCCTCTTGCCGGTAAATATAGATGCAATAAATGCAAAGAAAGACATCCCCACCTTTCTGACAAACGGAGCCTTGTAATCGCCTCTTCTGAGAAACCTGGAGCCTATAGTAACATCTACCTCGCCTTTGATGACTGGTTCAATTAGTGATTGTATCGCTGACGGGTCATGTTGACCATCGGCATCCATCTGAACAGCAAATCTATATCCCATTTTCAATGCATGCTTGAAGCCTGTCTGAAGCGCTGCACCGTAACCAAGGTTAAAAGGGAGTTCCACTACTGTCGCACCTGCCTCGCTTGCCTCATTAACGGTATTGTCTGTTGAGCCATCGCTGACAACAATAATATCCGCATCAGTAAACTTACAGATACCGGCAATTGTAGGTGCGATCCGTCCCGCCTCATTAAATGCCGGGATAATAACAGCAAAATTATTCTCTTTCCTGTTCACTATAATTAAGTTATAATCGTTTCGCTCTTCGCTCGGCTCTTACAACAAAATACATTTTTATAAAATCTCTGATAACACTCAGGGGACTTAACCTGATTAAGAGTCTCATGATATAACCCGGCCTCTTAAAAAACCTGTTCATCGCAAGGCTCCTCAATCCCATGAGTTCCTCTGCACCGAGAGATTCATTAAGAGGTATAGGAGGTGTATTGACATTGCCGAAATCATTCCATGTTGGGAGCGGAATTCCTTTGTCCTGACAGTGCCGGTAAAGTTCAGTTCCGGGAAGGGGGATGGCGATTGCAAACGAAGCGTATTCCTGATCAAGCTCACACGCAAGCCGAATTGTATCCATTGCAGTCTCACGGGTCTCGCCGAGATGACCGAGCATAAAATTTCCGGCGATAAATAGTCCGGCTTCCCTGGACAAAGCATAAGCCTTCTTTATCTGTTCGATTGTAATATGTTTATTCATGCGGTTCAGGATCTCCTGACTCCCGCTTTCCACTCCAAAACATATCCACCTTACAGATGCCTCCCGCATCTTTTTTAGAGTAGGCAGGTGTACTGTATCTGCCCTTGACGATACCATGATCTCGAGTCTTCTGTTATACCCTTTTTCGATAATATAGTCACAGATATCGTTTACCATTGTGCGGTTTGCCGTAAAAGTGTCATCTTGAAAATAGAGCACCCTGATGCCCCACTTATCTATCAGATAATCAAGCTGGTCCTTTATCTGCTGCATGCTGAAGAACCTTATGCCTTTGCCGAAAACAGTATGGGCAGCGCAAAAATTACATTTTCCGATACATCCCCTGCCGGTAAATATAATCCCCAAAGGCGCTCTATAACCGTTTACCCAATTATTCCAGCCATAGGAGCGGTATAAAGTAGAATCAAACAGATGAAAAGCCGGAAGAGGAAGAGCGCTTAGATCTTTTATCGGCGGCTTGGCGCCTGTAAGAACGATCCGGCCATTGCTCCTGTATGCAATACCTTTCACATCCTTAAGATCAGATCCGCTCTCAAGTGTGCTGAGTATATCAATAATTGTCTCATCTCCCTCACCGACAACACTTATATCTATTTCGTTTGAGTCTTTCAATGTCTGCTCAGGCAATGCAGAGACATGAGGCCCGCCGACAATTACCGTGACCTTGGGCAGTTTATTTTTTAATTTCTCATAAAATATTCGGGTGATATCCATTGTCGCTGTCATAATTGTTGAGCCCACATAATCAGGATTTTTTTCAACAATTTTCTCGATAGTCCGGTCAAGCGTCAGTTGTTCAGCGTCACCGTCAATAATAGAGACCTCATAGCCTGCCTTTTCAGCTGTAGCAGCTACACTCGCAAGACCAATCGGCGGACTTACAGCAGCAAATTCCTGAAGATTGTGGTAGGCATTCTCCATTGTCGGGACAACAACTAAAACTAATTTTTTCACTTATCCTCCATCCTGCGTATTAATCAAACTTTTTAGAAACAAAACAAAAAAACCGCTAACTGCAAAAAGCATCAATGTTTAATTTTATCATGGCCAACGGGTGAACAAACAACATATTTGCATAAGTAGACGCCACAGGGCCCATGCCGCAATCTTTTTTTCATAAAACTGTTTTTCAAAGGTAATTATGAATAGGTATCTAAGCCGCGGCTATTGCTTCTGCCAGCGGAAGAAGGCCTCCATGTTTTCTAACATTTAAATAATGGCTTTAACATGTCTTTATAATTTACGGCTCATAGACATTTATAAAGCTTAATGTATTCATCTGTTACTCTGTCAATAGAAAATGTTTCGACTATTTTCTTTCTCGCCTCAGCGCCTAATCTATCTCTCGTCTTCTTATTTCTTATCAATCTGTCCAATGCAGCTGACAGTCCAGACACATCTTCATGTTCAAAGAGTATTCCTTCTTTCCCGTCTTCTAAAACATCAACAACGCCGCCAATTTTTGAAGCAATTACAGGCAGACCGCAGGCCATTGCATCAAGAAGAATCGTAGGCATCCCTTCCTGCCTTGACGGGAACACAAATATATCAACTGCCTTCAAATATTCATCAGCATTATTGATATGCCCCAGAAATAAAACATTTTTCTCCATACCCATATCCCTTAATAGAGATTCTAAATTGTTTTGCTCTATCCCTGCTCCCGCAAGTACCAATACACATGAAGGATTATCTGAAATGACCTCCTTCCATGCCTTTATAAGCAAATCTGCCCCTTTTCTGTACACAAGCCTGCCTATAAAAAGCACTAATAAAGAGTCATCTAATCCAAGTTTTTTCCTTAAAAAACTCTTGATTGCTGGATCCACAGGACAAAACCTGTTTGTATCTACCCAGTTAGGTATCCTTTTAATTCTATCTTTTTGAAACCCGTCATTGAGAAGAGCGTTTTCGATCTCTTCTGTCATTGCAATAAAAAAATCAACCCTTTTCAATATGCTGTTCATAAACATACCAACAGGAAAATATCTGCTTCTTAATGAACCTGCTTCATTTCCGAGATTTGCTGCCAATACAGTTGCTACAATCTTTTTTTTCATTATCTTGAGAAATAATGTGCTGAAAATAAGAGGCAGTCCAGCACCAAAAAAGTGTATGATGTCAAACTCTTTCCTTTTTTTGATTAAAGCTATAATTAAGCAAGCTGAAAACGATACCGAAATCAAGACGTTCTTTAAACTCATTTTTTCCAAGTCATAAATCGAGGGATAAATGGATCTTAAACTGTATATTTTTATATCCGGGTTAAAAGCATAGAGTGGCAGCCCCAAAATCTTTCTGCAAAAAACGAACACGGAACCACCTTTTGAAAAATACTCTTCAGTAAATGTAACTGCCAGTCTGCCAGAACCACCCATATTGGGATGGTAAAGCGGAGAAGCAGTACATAATTTAATTTGTTTTTCCATCGATTAATAATTCTTTAATAAATTGCCAAGTTTTTTTAATTCCAATTTCAAGCGTAGTTGAAGGGAACCATAAAAGCTCCTTCCCTGCTCTACTATTATCAAGAAAAACCTTCTGCACATCAAAGCTCCGCATCGCTTTATATTCAACTCTTACATTGCGCCCTGTTACTTTACGTATTATTTTCACAATATCATTGAGAGAATACCCCAGTCCAGTGCCAACATTAAAAATACGGGAAGGCGGATTAAGTATTGCCGCCTTGTAGATTCCATCAACAAGATCGTCTATGTAAATATAGTCGCGGACTACCTCTCCATCTCCCCATATTTCCAGCGCTTCATTTTTAGCTGCTTTGCCTAAGAATACTGTTATAGCACCTTGAATTCCCATTGGATTTTGTCTGCTACCGTAAGGGTTTGAAGGTCTAACAATCGTGTAATTTAAATCATATAGTTTTTGGAAGAGAGCAAGATATTTTTCGATAGTCAACTTTGTTATTCCGTAAGAACACTCGGGGTTAGTGGGGTCATCTTCAGAAATAGGTAATCTAACAGGATTTCCATACACAGTTCCGCCAGAGGATATAAAAATAACTTTCTTTATTTTTTTAATGACGCATTGTTCGAGCAAAAGAAGAGTTTCAACCACATTAGATTGCACATCAAAAACGGGGTCATCATTTGAAGTCTTAGGCAAAGTTGTATGGATCAGATGAAAAACCATATCAATATCGTTGAGTGCATCTTCTATTAAACCACGATTTCCGAAATCACCATAGTGGTAATCAACGCTATTCAGAGGCTTTCTATAATGCTCCTCATATTTGTCGAAGACACGCACAGTATGCCCGTGTAAAAGCAATTTATCAACAAGATGAGAACCAATAAAACCATTTCCGCCAAGAACTAAGCATTTCATAAATGTTCCTTTTTTTGTATCATGCTTCTTCTTCTCTGAATCAACCGAGGGCCTCCGTTGATTCACGATAGAGAGCAGACATAATCACTCCTTGTTGTTTATAAAAGTCTGGTTTGAATGAATGCTGAGAATTGTGAAGTTGTCCAATATGATGCAGCCAACCTGTATGCAACATTAAATTTTTATAATACAAAAAAATCTAACAGAAATCTCTTAGCCTCTTTTATTCTGTCCTGTCAGATAAGAATGCACAAAATCTTGTCGGTTTTTTCCAAAGGAAAATGTTATTTTGTCTCCGCTCATTTAAATGTACTGTGCGTTGAGAAATCTATCACAAGATTTATTATCAATACTTTTTAAATATCTAATAATACCTTCTTATATTTTTTCGTAATTTTATCGATAGAGAAATTTTCAACCTTTTTCTTTGCCTCCATAGATAAGGATCTACGCAGTTCTTCATCATTAAGGAGTCTAAACATCGATTCAGCAAGAGAATTCTCATCGGCCACTGGAATCAGTAACCCATTTTTCTCATGTTCAATAATATCCTCGATACCCTCATAAGACTTTGTGGCTATAACAGGAATGCCACACGCCATAGCTTCTACCATAGCAATACCAAAACTTTCATACAATGAGGGAAATACGAAAATTGTTGAGCGCTTCATATATTTATATGGATTGTCTTTAAATCCAAGAAAAAGAACTTGTTTATCTATACCAAGTTCCTTACTTAATTTCTTAAGGTTTGCCTCCTCCTTACCCTCCCCCAAAATTACCAATCTTGCATTACTTCTCTCCTTCAAAAGTGAGAATGCCTTTAGAAGATATTCGAACCCCTTTTCTTTCGAGAGCCTGCCTACTGATAGAATTATTGGGGCATCTTCGTTGAAAAATTCCTCAGCCACATCTTCGTTCGAAAGGTAGTTAATTCTGTCTATATCAATAGGATTATTAATTATATGTATTAGTTTCTTATTAATCTTGGAATTTTTTACCAAATCATCGCCTACATGCTTTGATACTGCAATTATTGAATCTGCCTTACTATAAAAGATATTTATCAGCAGCCCCATGATTTTTTCCCAGAAATTTGGCGCACATTCACGCATTTGCACGATAGGTATATTATGTACAGAAATAATTACCCTGTTCTTCTTTCCTGATAACCAGTTACCGATAATACTTACAACATTTGAGTAATCCATGAAACCTAAAATTGTGCACGGGCTTTCATTTTTGATTATTCTTGACAGATTAAAGAAAACCTTAAAAAACTTTTTTATCGTATAAATGATATCCCGACTTTTGCGGACATTTAGATATCTAACATCTATATCTGGTCTTAAGCTTCCTGTTGATTCTACATCAAATAAAACTAATATCAATTTTATATTCGAGCTTGATCTTTGCAGTGATTCTAAAAGGGTTGCCGCAACTCTCTCTCCACCACCACCTCTAAGTGAAGGTACGACAAATATGACTTTTTTCTTATCTATTTGCATTTAACAAGACATACAACAAAATCATTGAATAAGTGCGAACATAAACCAGGCGATATAGCGAATGCCAGTTTACCGAGAGTGTAAAGAATTTTCTCTTTTGCAACTATTCGCTTATAGTAATCTTTGGAAAGATAGTATTCAAACACGTTAGTGAAATAATACCTGAGAATTTCTCCTGTGTGCGTAGCAATCTGTTTTTTTAATTCCTTGAAATTATAGAAGTTTATATGCCCTACCTTTTCAGTTATATCCCTTCTAAGACCACCTGTCTTAATAAGATTTAGGAAATTATAATAGAGATTGTTTTCCAGAGGCACCTTGAAAATTACATATTTTGATATCCTGCTTAATTCTTTCAACGCTTTAACAGCATCAGGAACGTGTTCCAAGACATCTATCATAAACACAAGGTCTATTGACTTATTATCCAAGGATGTCTCAGAGATATCTCCGTTTATAATAATATTGATGTCAGGGTTATTCTCTCTTTGTATTTGTAACATTTCTTTTGACAGATCAAGGGCATTTTTCTTAACACTTATATTCATTTTCTTCAAGTAGGTTGAAATCTCCTTCAGTATCAAGCCGGCTCCTCCCCCTACATCTAAAAGCTTTATCTCCTTCAAGGAAGAATCTCTCACAAATTCATCTATAAGTGGGAGGAGCTTCGTTAGCTTCCATGGCGTATCTTCGACATCAAGGGTTGGATTCTTTCGAATATATTCGCCTGAGGTGTAAATGTTATTTTTCATTACGATGAATAAGAAGTCTAAAGTTCTTACAGCTTTATGTGTAACCGTAGTTAAAACAACTAAGGCATGTAGTCATATGTTATGAATAAAAAATCCTTACTCCACAGGGTATACAGATTATACTCACATAGATGATGACGATACGCGAAAGAACGACCACTTCATTTTTAACTCAACAATCAACGATTTAAAAATAAGTTGCCAATAATGATATGTGAAAATGCGTGGGGATATCTTATAAAAAAAGATCAAAAAGAGTTCATAATAATAAATGAGGGGTTTAGTTTTATCCAATTTTTTGCATGCTAATTTCAGAGCATGGTTAGAAGCCAGTTTTAGACTTCTTACTTTAAATTTTATTGCTAATTTAATATAGCAGGCTGCAGCTGAGATTCTTCGCGAATGGAAGATATCATCCACTGAAAAATTATTCAGGCACCATATGAAAAGGTTATTTGCCTCTGTCAACTGAATATTGCTCATTGTGCGGATGCCCTGTTCAGGATGCAGTCTTGATTTTAGGAGGGGCGCTGGTATATGTATAAAATTATACTTCCCCACCAACCTGAGCCACATTTCGTAATCTTGAGTAGTTTTTAATTCCTCATTAAATAACCCGACTGTATCAAAGCAGGATTTTGGAATTAAAGTAGTGCAACCGTTTATAGGATAAGTGGTAATTAATGCATATAAAAAATGCTCGGGAGGTACATGCGGAATCTTACACAAACCCAATATTTTAGATTCACTATCTATCCAGTAATAGTCGCTATATAAAATAACAGGATTGTTTTCGTTTCTCAAATAGTTGATCTGAACCTCCAGCTTGTTAGGTATATATACATCATCATGGCTTAACCAGGATATATATTCCCCCTCCGCAGCCAAAATCCCTGCATTCAATGCTGTTGAAACCCCAGCGTTTTTTTTATAAATATAGCGAATTTTGTTTCTATACGATTTAGCGATTGCTTCTGTTTTGCCTCCATCATCTGATCCGTCGTTAACTACAATAACTTCAATGTTTTTATAGGTCTGTGCCAAAGCGCTGTCAATCGCTCCCCTAAGATAGTTGGAGCCGTTATAAACCGGGATGACGATAGAAACTTTTAGATTGAACTCCATGCTACTTCCATTTGTACCCCAGCACGATCTTCACTACCGTGCTACTTACATCCCGAACAAGATATTCGGAAGGCGGCGTCCAGTTACATGGTTGATTCAGGACAGTGTTTACACATGAGAGAATCGTCTCTGGTTCTGCCCCGCTCAACATATTGCTTCCCACTTCAACAGTCTCCGGGCGCTCAGTCACGTCCCGGAGCGTCACGTTGGGAACCTTGAAGATACAGCATTCTTCCTGAACGGTCCCCGAATCGGTCAAGACACACATAGCATGCTGCTCGAGGTGAACGAAGTCAAAAAGCCCCAGTGGCTCCACTGCTCGCACATTGCCGCCCTCCATGACCTTCCCCTGTTTCTCAAGCTGGGAACGAGTTCTCGGATGGAGGCTGCAGATCACAGGGGCATTATATTTCTCACTTAGGATATGGAAGGCCTCGATGAAACTTGAAAGCCTCTCCTCTATATCAACGTTCTCAGCCCTGTGCAGGGTCACAAGGAAATATTCCCCTGACTTAAGTCCAAGTCTTGAAAGCGCAGAACTTGAGTCTATATTAGAGGTATAGTGATCGAGCACCTCCTTGATAGGATTGCCTGTTACATATATCCTTTCTCCCTCTATCCCTTCCCTCAAAAGGTTGGCACGGCTCCTTTCAGTATATGGCATAAGGATGTCACTGCAATGGTCAATAATGCGTCTATTAACCTCCTCAGGGACTCTATCGTCATAACAACGATTCCCGGCTTCCATATGAAATACAGGGATATTCATCCGTTTAGCAACCATTGCAGACAGAGCACTGTTTGTATCACCGAGAATCAGCAAACGGTCAGGTCTCTCTTTATTAATAACACGTTCGCCTTCTACAAGGATCTGAGCGATCTGCTCCATGGCGGTCTCGGCCCTGCACTCAAGCACGTGATCTGGATGCCGCACTCCGAGTTCTTCGAAAAAGATGTCATAAAGGGTGCGTTCATAGTTCTGGCCTGTGTGTACCAGCACGTGCTCGCACAAGCGGTCAAGGCATGGAATTATCCTGCTCAGACGGATAATCTCCGGACGGGTACCTAAGATTGTCATTATCTTCATCGCAGAAACTCTCCCTCCTCAACAATCTCCTGGCCTACCATTAGATTATGCCGCTCCAGCAGTTGCCTTGTTTCCTCCAGAGTCATTAAAGAATCACCTGAACTGTATTCCTTATGTAAAGCCTCCAGCCCAGGCTCTTCTTTAATAAGTTCGGGCAGCATAGGCTTGATGGCATAATAATCACCTCGCTCAAAGGTGTGCCATGCCTCTTCATCAGAGATGAGGATCTCATGAACCTTTTCGCCAGGCCGTATCCCTGTGACCACAAGCTTTATAGCACGGTCTTCTATCAAGGCCATTGCCACATCAACGATGCGTGCAGAGGAGATCTTCGGGACATAGGTCTCGCCAGGGTGAGCCCTCTCAATGGCTGCAAAAATAGTGTCTACTCCGCGCTCCAGGGGCAGCAGGAAGCGGGTCATATCTTCCGTAGTAATGGTAACCGGACCACCGGTTTTGATCTGTTCATGGAACATCGGTATTACCGACCCCCTTGATGCAAGGACATTACCGTAACGGACACAGATAAAACGTGTCGTCGGAATGGTGATATTAGCTGCAATAAAAATCCTTTCCTGAATGGCCTTGGTCATGCCCATAACATTTACCGGCTTGCATGCCTTATCAGTGGATACCCCTACAACAGTTTCTATTTGAAGATTATTCTCTCTGATAGCCCGAACAATATTTTCTGCTCCGGTAATATTTGTCTGGACAGCCTCGAAAGGAAAATACTCACAGGAAGGAACCTGCTTCAAGGCTGCAGCATTAATAACGATATCGGCCTCCTTTAAAACCGAGCAGACAGAATGATAATCACGCACATCGCCTATTCTGAATTCAAGTAACTGCTCGAAATTGTGATAGATGACCTCATCGGTAACTTTCTTTTTCTGCAGATATTCCAGCCGCATGTAATGCTGTTTTGCTTCATCTCTTGAAAAAATGATGATTTTTTTAGGGGTACCTGCATCTCCCGATAACAGGCGATGGGCAAAGACTTTCCCCAGCGACCCGGTACCACCGGTAATAACAACCACTTTGCCTGTAAAATTTAACATTAATCCGCCCCCTGTAAGTATGATTTTTCCTTATCCTTATAATAAGGAGAACCGATAAAATCTTGATACATGTTGTCGATAAGTTCCGGCCAGGATGGTGGCGAGTACCCGGTGACTCGCTGGAATAATGTAGAATCCAGCGATCTATCTGAGCGGAAATCATGATATGGTTCTACCTCAATGCTCTTTTTATACCTTTCTGATACCAGTTTTAACAGATCATATTTTGATATGGAATTTGATGATACATGATAAAGTCCTTTTAAATCTGCATTTGTGATTACGTATTCACTGATGATCCGGGCAATTTCAACCGTCGGGAACCCGGAATAAATAGCGTTGGTAAAACCCCTAACCTTCCCTTTTTGTGCGAGGAACCATTCTATTAACCCATGCTTTCCCTTCAGCTCATGACCGATAATTGATGTTCGTAAAGTAAGACAATGGGGATAATATACTTCTCCCAAGAATTTTGTCCTGCCATAAAGATCAGTAGCATTAGACTGGTCATTTTCAGAGTAGTTGCCTTTTGCACCATCAAATACACAGTCCGTACTAATATGTATCATTCTGACATCAGCGGCTTTGCAGGCCAGTGCCAACCGGTGAGGGAACAGGGCGTTGATGGAAATGGATATAATCGGATCCTGTGCTGCAGACATTTGCTTGATAATACCAATACAATTAATAACAACATCAGGTTTTAAATCTGCAATAGCACGAGTGATAGTATCAAAATCATCTGCATCCACATTCTCATGGATATTAGCCAAAAGTTCCTGTGAAAACCACCTGCCTTCTTCAATACTGCGGACAGTAGCGTCTACGTCCAGATTTCCACGCTCTGAAAGCAGGGTAAAAAGTTTATGTCCCAGCATTCCGGCAGCCCCAAGGACAAGGACCTTGTTAGTTCTCATAGACAATACCTTTCTCTTTAGCCACTGTAGTATATATCTCTACCGCCTTAGGCTTCAATATAGATTGGTCGAGCCTTTCCTCTGCTATGCGATAATTTCGCTCTGCTGCCTGATTAACCAGATCATCATCGGTCAGGGCGCGCCGGATAGCCAGTTCCACTACCTCAGGGTCTTCAGGCGGCACCAATATGCCGGTTTTGCCGTCCTCAATCCATTCATCAGCGCAAGCAGTCCATGATTGAATTGGGAAGGAACCCATAACCATTGCTTCCAGCAGCGATGTACTTATAGCGTCTCCAATGCTTAATCCTATTGAAATTCGCGCCCGGCCAAATCGTCTCAATATTTCATGGTGAAACGTCTCTTTCGGAATAATTGTGGTCTGGATGCCAGTCGATTTTTGAAAAAGTTCAGCAGCAATCAAGACCTCAGGAGGTGCGGAATAGACAACAACCTCATATCCCTTCAGTAAATCAGCACAGCGCTCCAGCGCCCGCAGTCCCACCAGCGCCCTGCCTGCCCAGTTCTGATATCCCTTGAGCATAATACTACGTCGTTCCGAAACTAATCCCGGATGACGCAATTGAGTAACAAATTTCACATCGAACCCACCAGTATTTGGAAATACAGGAAATATTCTGCCTTTAAATCCGTAAGCTTCTGCCAGATACACATCCCGCTGACATTCGCAGGAATAGTAGTCACATGCCGATAAAACCTCCCTTATCTTCGCCTCATGTTCAGATAACCGCCCGAACAAATAGATGTCGCTTCCCCAGTTTGTTACAATCCATGGCGGGAATTTTCCATGGAAGCGTTTTTTTGCCTCAAGGGTTAAATATCCTGCGGCTTGAATCTCCATTGAATGAATTATATCTGGTTTTACCCTGGCAATTATTCGTTTTAATTGGAGTATACGGTAATCTGGCCAAATCTCTTCGAGAACACGTATGGCGCCAAATGCTCCAAATTTGGAAAAAACTGGGAATCCATGGAAGTGGATGCTACGATTAACACCTTCTCTTTTGCCATAAAAGGAATGGTAAACGCTGATGTTCTTCATCTCAGGATGTACAAGTCCGCAGTCTTTACTCGGAAACAGATAAATATCCCATCCCTGATCCGCTATCTGGGATATCCAGCGCGCAGTATGAATACTGTCAGACATTGCAACAAATAAAATTATCATTCCAATTTATTCAGAATGCTCAATCAAAATGAATATCCTTTAATAACCACAAGCCCAGGCTTTTATCAGAGTATTCACCATCGTACTCTGAACAATTCTCATTAATTATTTTTATCGGCCTTGGAAAATTAAACGGCGGTATTTCAAGATTTAATGTCCGCCAAAACCCTCTGCCCAAGTCATTGTTTTTTAACCTTTCAGTGAAAGTTGTCGTTAAAACATATATTGCGCCACTTTTCTTAAAGTTTTTTATTACCTTGATGCACTGTTTAAAGGACAGGTGTACCAGGCAGTCTCTACATAAAATAATATCCGCCTTTGGTATCTCATCTTCAATGATATCTATTGTCATAAAACTCTGCTGTTGGTTAACATATTTTTTTTTGTTTTGATCAATTAATTCTTCAACAATATCAATTCCTATATATTTTTCTACAGGCAATTCAATTTCCTTTAGCCAGTATAAATCACCACAAGGTGCATCAATCAACGATTTAACACGCAGCTCTTTTAATAATTTAGGAATCTCCTGTCTGATCACGGTTGTTTGAGAAAGACCTGAACCTTCTCCGGACTTAGATTCCCTGCCTAAGAAAGAGTTATTACGAAAAATCTTGGTAAATTTTTTCTTGGTGCTCTTTTTATAAATATTAATAAAAAATGAAGATTTATTAATCATTTAACCCTTTGATTTTTTTGAAAAATGAAACAATGCTCTGACTATGAGAAGTCCGTTTTTAAGCCATATTTTGATCATTTCCCATAAGTGGCTTTTAATAATAGAAACCGCCTCACGCGATACTTGTGCTGTTCGACTATATGACATGCCTTTTGTATCGAATTTCACTATTGGAATGGAAATCATATCAACTGTTACGTCTTTCGAAAAACATCGTATCCAGAATTCATAGTCCATTGCAATTTTTAAAGATTCATTGAAGTTACCGTATTTCTCGTAAAGATACTTTCGTGTTAGCGTTGCTGGATGTGGTATCCATGCAAACAACGGTGGCCACACAGCCCACATTTGTGGATGTTTTAGTCTCTCGCCAGACTGCATGAGTTCGATTTCGAATATTATTGCATCAGATCTGCTTTGTTTGACGAGATATAACAATTTTTCAGGTTCCACATCAGGATGGACTTCGTCTCCGCCGTTTAGAAACCACACCCATTCAGCTTTTGACAGACTAAGTCCCAGATTAAACGCCGCTGAAATTCCAGACGGTGCTTGCCAGACATAATCAATATTCTGCTCAATGCTTGCAAACCGTTTTACCTTTTCCGCCATTCCATCGTCGCTACTGTCGATTATGATATGTCGCACTCCGAGCGCTGACCGCATCTTTCCGGTACTCTTTATAGTTAAGGTAACACCTTCAAAATCGTCTTTTGTGACTGTTATGATGTCGAGGATATTCATAATGCTTAAGATTCAGTTTCTCTACTAAATTTATTTACTCATCTTTTTTTTAAAAAAGCGGCAACAGCTCTTATTGGCGCGGTTATCTTCCAGCTATAACTATTCCGGAGCGCGTCTAAATCTCCCTTTGAAACAGACTCATAAATTTGCATTCTGTTTTTTAAGGCTTTAATATCCTTAGCTTTATTGAACTCTTCCACTGCCTTTGAATATACGTTTAAAAACATATGAACCGTCTTATCCCAGCCACCTTCCCTTACCCTTATCCTTGAATTTTCCCTGTTTTCCTGAACAAGTTTTTCATCTTTAAGTAAAGTTGCAGCCTTTTCTGCGATCTGTTCAATATCTTTCGGATCGAATATGAATCTTTTATCTCTGATAGTGTCAGGTAAAGAAGTAACATTAGAGCAGATTACTGGAACCTCATATGCCATCGCCTCCATTAAAGGAAAGCTGCCAGCCTCATACAAGGTTGGAATAACTGCAAGGGTTGAGTTCTTAAGCAGCGTCTTTACATCATCTTCAGGTATGTAACCCGTAAAATTCACGAAATCTTTTAGATTAAGTTTATTTACTTCTCCCAGTATTTGAGGATAATAGTCAGGATATTGTCGACCTGTACAGATAAGGGAAATTTTAAGGTCGTATTTTTCATGAAGTATTTTCAACGCCCTGATAAGACTTACATGATTCTTGTGCCTCCATGTGTTAGCTGAATAAAAGATGTACCTTTCAGGTATCTTATATTTTTCCCTTATTACCTGAAACTTGTTGTTATCTATAGGTTTAGGGGATACTGTCCCCAGCGGACAAACATCTATCTTTTCAGCAGGAATCCCATAAAACCTTACTATATCTTCTTTTGCATGTTGAAAGCTTACTATCACTCTCTCGGCAAATTCCGCCGAAAGCTTATAAAAGAAATCTCGGAATTTAATTTCATCCGCCGTAAAAAATTCTGGGTAATAATAATGCTGAAGGTCGTGAAGAGTGATAATCATTGGAACCGAAAGGGTGAAGTTTATGAGATTTTGAATAGGGGTATGCACAACATCGATATTATCGGACTTTACAATGTCAAGAAGTGAGTTTGGAGGACCAAAGGGGACTTCCTTGAAATTCTTATATTTTTTAAGAGGTTCAAAAATCCCCTTGCCAGTCGGTCCTGTAATTGCTACAACATTTGTATCCGTATGCTCTACAATTGCTGAAATAAGTCTGAAGGCATACTGGTATACGCCACCTGACTTATTGTCTTTATCCATCCATGTAACATCGAAGCCGACTGTCATTTATAATCCTTAATCATCCTTAAATCCTTATTTATTTCAAAAGTTCCTTGTATCCTATTAAAAATTCCTCGTTATATTCTTTGAAGGCGTATTTCTGGCTCTCGTAGAGTTTTTTAGCAACTACGTTACCCTTCCTGACTTTAAGCATTACCTTTGAACAGCCCTTCAATCTGGATGCTGTTTCAAGAAAATTCAAAATCAGCCTTCCCAAGCCTGAACCCTGGTATTTCTTCAATACGCAGAGGCCAATAGAGGGAATTTCATAACCTTCATCCCAGCCCCTCAGCATCCCATAACCGATTATTTCTTCGTTATTCAGAAGAATTGAAAAATAGAAGTCGCTCCCCTTATAATTACAGACGAATTTAGCGTAATCTTCATTAAAGGGATGGGGTGAAAAATCCTTTCGGTATTCAGAGGTGTTTATCGCTTCGAAAAAACGCTTTAAAAGTCCCAGGTGTTCACCCCGCAACCTTACAATTTCTATCATCTCCACTCTCTTACGAGCAAACCCGTGACGAACTTCACATCCTCCTCGGTAAGCTCATAAAATGTCGGCAGGTTTATTCCTTTTGACGCAACCTCTTCGGCGCACTTAAGCCTGTCCGAATCTTCTTTATAGACCGGCATTACGTGCATAGGATAGAAGACTGGTCTCGTCTCAACCCCGTTCTTTTGGAACAGTTCTATCACCTCGTCCCTGTTTTTGCCAAATCCATCCTCGATTAAGATGGTATACATCCAGTAGGAATGGAGCGCGTAATCTTTTTCTGCAGGCAGGGTAATGCCTGGAATATCTTTGAGGCTTTCATCATACCACCGTGCAATAAGTCTCCTTTTTTCAAGAAATTTGCCGATATTCTCTATCTGCGCCAGTCCTATAGCTGCCTCTATGTTCGTCATCCTGTAATTGTATCCTACAACCGGGAACCAGTACCTTTTGTCAGCATCCATGCCCTGCCCTTTAAGAAGTCTGACCTTTTTTGCGATGGCATCATCGTTTGTAACAACCATACCGCCCTCGCCTGTGGTTATCGTCTTGTTGCCGTAAAAGCTGAAGGTGGAAATATGGGCCATGGACCCGCAAAGTCTCCCCTTGTATTTTGCTCCAAGGGCCTCGGCGGCATCCTCTAAGATGTAAAGGCCATGCCTTGTAGCAATTTCCATTATCGCATCCATATCGCATGGATGACCGTACAAGGGGACAGGGATTATCGCTTTTGTTCTGTCCGTTATGAGTTCCTCTATCTTTTCGGGGTCTATATTCCAGGTATCAGGTTCTGAGTCCGCGAGCACAGGGATTGCACCAGTATATCTTACTGCGTTTGCCGTGGCGACATATGTAAGGGTCGGTACGATAACCTCATCCCCGGGGCCAACACCAAGGGCAAGGAGGGCAAGGTGTAGGGCAACAGTGCCGTTTGAACAGGTAAGGGCGTGTTTTGCACCGATATGCTCTGCAAATTTTTTTTCAAAAAGCTCTATGTACTTTCCATTGGATGATATCCAGCTCGACTCAATGCAGTCCATCACATATTCTTTTTCCCTGCCGATGAGGGCTGGCTTTGAAACAGGGATGAACCTTGTAACCGAGGTCTTCATACCTTCTTCGCCTTTATGATCAAATGAGTCCCAGGCTCGCCGCTGTGAGGGCTTGCAATATACCTTTTGCACTTCAAACGGAAAGGCAGACCTGAAATAGATTTATATTTTTTCCCAAGTTTCCGCAGTAGCTCCTTGGAGGCCGGAGCTTCAAGGGTATATAGCATATCCATGCGCACAACAAAACCACCGATATCGCCGGGGAGGTAATATTCGTATTCCAAAAGCTTAAAACCAGTAGCCTCAAGTTTTTCTTTCCACTCTTTCAAGTCAAGTATATTTACATGATGATGAAATTCATTGTATTTATCTATACTGCCATCCCTGTTAAGCCCGACACTTTTTAATATTTCATCATCTTTTAGCACCTGTAGAAATTTATTGGATGGGACAGTAAAAATAAACTTTCCCTTGTCTTTCAAAACCCTCCCTACTTCCTTAAGCACATCGTTCAAACCATCCATATGCTCTACTGCACAGTTTGAAAACACTGTAGCAAAGAAAGAATCGGGATAAGAAGTTTTTGAAGCATCGGCAAGCAATACCTCTTTATAACCATTGTTTATATTGGCTTTTAGTGCCTGCTCGTCTATGTCTATTCCATAGACTTCACTTAAGCCAAGAGTCCTTCCAAAGTTCCCGTCACCGCATCCAAGATCAAGGAACGGCCCTTCATTCTTATCGATATAATCCGATAAGAGCCGTGACTCAACAGAACGGATTATATAAAAATGTGGGATATGGCGTATATTTTTAAAATTTGTTTTTTTCATATCCTTAATCTTCTTGAAAAGACCTCAAATATCGTTTTATCAGCCCTAAGAGCCATCCCATTTGTCGGCAAGATAAGACACCCCAATATTGAAAAAGCGGCTGTCAACCTATTCATCTGCTTCTTTTCCGCCCTTGTGTAATAATCCATTATCCTATTACCTACATCCGCGTATTTTCCCCATTCGGATTCAAGGAAATCCTCTATCTCGCTGTTTTCCTTATAATTGATCTCTTTAATCATTTTTTCAATCACTTCAGGATGATTGCCGGAAAACAGGATTATCCAAGATGGAGGAAATTTAATAAGGTGAATCCTTAGGGGGTTCTTAAATTTTTCCCAATACTTCTCAGCCCATTTCAGACCTTCTTCACACCCGTTCTCCCAACTCATCCCAGAGTAGTAAGCCGACTTGTTCTTAACTGCATCAGGAAATACATAAGAATAATGATATATGTAAACATTATGGACTTCTGCGAGTTCATTCGCCCGTAAGATATTGCTTGCGCCAATTACACAACCTCTTTCGTCAATAACCGTCGGTGGCCTATGTGCAAGATAACGATACCCTGACTTGAATTTAAAGATCCTTATAAACTCATCAGCTCCGTATATGTAAGAGGCACCTTGCATTACCGCCCTAAACCCTCGCCAGAAGTTTATGGTCTTTATGTCAACCCGCTCTATGTCAGGATTTTCAGAAAGGAGTCTTCTGATTTTTTCTATATCCGCACTCTTGTAAAACTCATCCACATCCACCTGCCAGATGTAATCGCCTGTACAGATAGCCATATAGGCATTTGACATCTCATCCTTCTCTGGCCAGAAGCCGTCGCGCTGTATGAGCTTTATCTTGCCTTGGGGGTCAGGAAAGTTTTTTATGATCTCCACTGTCCTGTCCAGCGAATGACCGTCAGGTGTCGCAGCATGCCTGAACTTTTCCACCGCGCCCTCAACGATTAAAATCTCATGGGCATGGGGATAAAGATTTTCAAGGTTATATCTTATGAAAGGCTCACCATTAACAACTATCATTCCGAATGATATCTTCAATTACTTCACCCTTTCAGTGGTTTCATGGAGACCATAAATACTCTGTCCTGGTTGTATATCTTGAAATCTATCAGTTCTCTTGGAGAAAGGAATTTTCTGAACTCCGATTCGCTCCAGAAATTTACATGCCCTTCATAACTATCTAACTCTCCGTTAGGAACTGATATTAAAATCATTCCATTCGGGCTACATACCCTGTCCATTTCTTTTAGAACCTGCTCAGGATTTCTAAGATGTTCAAGGGTCTGAATACAAAAGACTTGGTCGAAGAAATCATTGGCATATGGTAAATTATAAACGTTTCCAGTCGAGAAGTTGCCTTCAGGAAGGATACCCGTCGCCCTTTTTACAGCCATTTTAGAGTAATCGAGACCGTATATCTCAAAATGTCTCTCAGGTGAGTTCAGCGTAAGTAAACGCAAGAAATCGCCGGAGCCAAAACCAATCTCGACAACCCTGTTGCCATATTTTTTTGAAAGCACATACTGGATGACAAACATGTACGATTCAATACGCGATGGCTCTAAATAGGCCTTGATTAAATCCTCGTTCCCCCAGAAAATTTCATATGCATCACGTTCATTTGTTTTGCAAAGTTTGGCTACATCGGAAGAACTGAGGGCTTGATCCTTATAAATAAGCCTCTTAAGTTTCTCGTAAAAGTTGGATATCATATCTGCTTTCCAAGCTTATCAAATATATAAAAATCAAAGGACCCCTCCCATAGGAACATATTGCAAAAAACATCCCTATTTTTATAAATAAGTCTCTTAACTTCATTATCATAAGGGTTCGTCTGCTGTTCAAAAAAATATGTAGTCCCAGTTCCTTTTATCTCCCGATCTGAGTATTCAATAAATATAAGAGAGTTACCAGCCATGTTTATGTACCAACGATGGAGATACGAAAAATTATAAATCATGTCGGTTAACCTTGTCGGCGTCTCGATATATCCTTTTTTCCCTACCCTTAATATTTCCTTGCAGGCCTTTCTTGGATCAGCGACATGCTCCAGAACGTGAGAGCAATATACAAAATCAAATTCCTTGTCCCGGAAAGGTAGTGATTCTATATTCGCCACGAAAAGTGGTCGGCTGTCCTGAACTAATTTAACCCCACCCCTGTGGAAATCATTTTCAACAAATAAATCGACTAGATGGGTCGCCAATGGAAATGGGTGATTGCCGCTGCCAAGGTCAAGGGCTTTGTCTCCAGGGTTAATATCAAATTTCACAAATTCTCTTTGATAATTAAACCTATTATTGTAAACTATGCCTTTATTGAGGCGCTCTATCTTAATAGGAAACTTTTTTCTAAATAGTATACTCATCTCGTCATTAAATCCCCCCCCAAAAAAAATCCAAACTATATGCTGTATTTCAAACCGTTAAGCTAAATCTGTAATTCACTAGAAAACTGCCCTGTCCTGTAGGTGGTATCTTGCCAGTCCCATAAAAATCTCCTGATTCCACAATAAAAAAACCGGCATTTTGAATCCAATCCGCTATTATCCCATTTATCGTACTATAAAGGGTAAACCCATACTTACCTTGTGTTAAAGGCAATCTCTCAACGTGTATTTCAACACTATTTACATGGGCTGGAACAACAGGAAATACTTCCTGAGTTACCTCGGTGCTCAATACTGTAACCCTATTTCCGAAATGATCATCTATGCCAACGGCGATATGGAAATTTTTTAAGTCATGCCCGGTCTTATTTTCAAAATAAAGTATAAATTTCGCATATCTCCCGCTAATACATGAATCAACCTCCTCCCCCTTTTCATTCTTAATTTTCACTGCTGCAAATCTAATATCACCAGTACCTTGCCTATCTTTCCGTTCGGTTAATAATATATTGACTATTTTACTGGTTTCCGCAAGATACCTTTCCACAACTGCTTCTGTTTTGCCATCCCCAATAACCTCTCCGCAATTAAGCAAGATTACTCTCTGACATAAATTTTGTATTGCTGCCATGTTATGACTCACAAATAACACTGTTCGTCCTTCCTTCGCTACTTCTCCCATCTTCCCCAGACACTTTTTCTGAAACTGGGCATCCCCCACGGCAAGCACCTCATCAACTATCAATATCTCCGGCTCAAGGTGAGCTGCAACAGCAAACGCAAGGCGGACATACATTCCCGAAGAGTATCTTTTAACCGGTGTATCAAGAAACTTCTCTATCTCAGAGAAAGCCACTATCTCATCAAACTTTTTCTTTATTTCTTCCTTACGCATACCAAGAATCGCTCCATTAAGGAAGATATTCTCCCTGCCGGTTAGTTCAGGATGAAACCCTGTTCCTACCTCAAGGAGGCTTCCAACCCTGCCCCGAATCCTAACCTCTCCTTCTGTAGGATCTGTAACCCTTGAGAGGATCTTTAGCAAAGTTGTTTTCCCTGCACCATTTCGTCCAATTATGCCGAGGACTTCTCCTTTTTGAACCTCGAATGATACATCCTTCAATGCCCATATAGTGTTGTTTTCGCCCGATCTATTTTTATTGAATAATTTTGCAGGGGACGTAATTGCATTCATCAGGGTCTCTCTGAAGGTCTTGTAAGGCAACCTTGTGCCGATACGGTACTGCTTACTGAGATTTTCTACTGAAATAATTGGATTCATTAATTTTTTAGTTCAAGTAGCTCAAATAGGTTTTACTGCCTTAAGAGGGGGTACATCGAAGTCATAAATAATTTAGGGATATACTTTTTCGAATCTCGTTTTCGTTCCTTTTATACTAAAGATTCCACTTCGACTTTCTCAATTCTTGATAGAGTTTTTGGCCGAATTTCTTTTATTGATATATAAACCACTCTGCCACCGTCAGCTTCTATATCCTTTCCCAATCCAAGATTAAATTCCTTTAGTTCTTCATCAAATCCCGGCAAAAGTATAATTTCAACATCAACAGGAATTTTTTCCTCTATTTCCGGATGTTCAAATAAATAACGACTGAACTCTGCACTGAGCTCAATATTGCGTTCTATCATTTCTTTTTCTTTACTCATCTTTTTCCCCCAAAAATCTCTTTTTATAATACTCCCAGTTAGATTTTAAATCGCTCTCTGCAAAGGTCAATGCATCATTATAATCCTGATTAAATAAAGGTGTTTTCTTCACAGAACCCTTTAAACTCATCAAGTCCCTATGAGCAAATCCATGAGCAGTATCATACCTGACAACAGGATACCATATATCATTAATCTTTGTCTCATATTGGATTCTGAAAAATACTATCTTATCCCTCTCTTTTATATGTAAATGTCTGTATCTATCTGAGTGTCCAATCCTTATAATGTATTCTGTTTGTTTTCTGGACATTCTTATTTTTCCTCTTTCATGTGACACGTGAAAGAATCTTCAACAACGTTGTTTTCCCTGCACCGTTCCGTCCAATGATGCCGAGGACTTCGCCTTCATTCACATCAAACGAAACATCCTTCAATGCCCATATAGTGTTGTTTTCGCCCGACCCATTTCTCTTAAATAATTTCGCTGGGGATGTAATTGCATTCATCAGGGTCTCTCTGAAGGTCTTGTAAGGTACCTTTGCCCCGATATGGTATTGTTTTGAGAGTCCTGAAACTTCAATGATTGGCTTACTCATAAATTTTGCTTTTTATTGGTTACGAGTTGAATTTGAAAAATAGGTCTAATCATTACCTCATAGTGTTGAGGTATCTTATAATTTTAAAGGAGTCTTTCTGGAGATTTTTTCGACCAAATAAATGAATCTTCGGCGCCAAATCAGATATTTAATGTCATTCGTATTTTTTCTTTAACCAGAGTGAAAATAACATCTGGAACTTTTGAAAAAATGCCAATGACAATAACGTCTTCTTTCTTCTCACTTATGACTAAAGCAGGTCTTATTTTTGAATCTATTAGATTTGTGAATGGAAAATTTATAAGGACGATCTCTCCACTGCTATACATTTTCAGCGTAAATATCCTCTTCAGGATCCATCCACTCTGAAAACGCTGCTTCGGCTACTCCCATCATCATGGAGGTCTCAATATATCTGTGGATTTCCTTGTCTAACTTTATCAACTGATCCTTTGAAAGTCTGGTTATAGCACTTTTGATATCTTCTATTGTAAGATTTAGTGTCTGTGCCATTTTGCCTCCTCCTTTTTAGGTATAATTATATCCTTACTTTTCTTTAAATCCTGATCTCGAAATTTTAAACCAAATGGTAGATTATTATTCCATACCTAAAGCAAACCGTATAGCCTTTTCTATCAGTGCTATCTTATCGCTCTTCAGTAACGTAATTCTTTCAATAAGGAGGTCTTTACGAATTGTTATAATCGTATCGAGGGTTACCACACACTTTTGCGGAAGTCCATCCTCAGGTCCGAGGGGAACTTCAACAGGGATTTTTCTTATAGTCCTTGTCACCTCTGCCACGGTTATTGCGTTCCTGACCGAATATGCCTCATCCCTTGAAAGGAGTGCTACCGGCCGTTTACCCATGGGCAGCGGAAGCTCAGCCCACCAGACCTCACCCCTCTTCATTCCCAAACCTCGTCAGACAGCGTCTCAATACATGCCTTTTCTATGGCTTTTATCTCAATCAGTTTCTCCGGATATTTTTTGTATCCATTTTCATATGCCTTTATCATCTTCTCCTTCTCGCTTTTATCCCTGAGAAGTCTGACTGCCTTTACCACAACACCACTTCTTGTTATTCCGTCGCGTTTTCTTATCTCTTCGATTACCTTGAAGTCTTCGCTGTTCATACTTACTGCCACCTTCACAGTCTTTGACATATATCCTCCTCTTAGTATGAATAAATTTATACCAAATTATGAAACTATAACACAGGGAAAGTCAACCCTATCGTTTTTAAATAATCTTGCTCCTGTTATCTCATAAATAAATGTTGCCAAGGCAACATTTTCTTGCCAGACCTCCAATTTTTTATGCGCTCTATTCACTTTTCACCATTCACTTTTCACTGTCTTTAAATCACATCCGCAAAGGAACGCTCGACTTTTTTGAAATAGAGCAGCCCTGTAAAAAATATTAAAAATCCAACTCCAGAAGATATAAATAGCAGATCCCAGTTGATCGGTTGATGTCCAAGAGTTGCAGCACGAAAAGCACCTATAATGCCTCCCATAGGATTGAGTGAAAGTATCAAGCGGTATTGCTCGGGGAAAAGTGTTACAGGATAAATGACAGGCGTGACAAACATCCATATCTGCACAAGAAATGGTATCACATACTGAAAATCTCTATATTCAACATTGAGTGCTGAAAGCCATAAACCACAGCCGACAGCAACTATGAAGGTCAGGAATACCAGAACAGGAATCATGACTATGCCAAGAATATTCGGAGTAAAATGATAGAAAAACATCATGCCTATCAAAATAATAGAAGCAATCAAAAAATCTAAAAGACTCGATAGCGAAGCACTTGCAGGGATAATAAGCCTCGGGAAATAGACTTTTGTAATGAGATTAGAACTCGCTACCAGACTGTTACCGGAGCTGCTCAAAGCAGAGGAAAAATAATTCCAAGGTAAAAGCCCTGCGTATACAAAAATAGGATAAGGGATTCCATCTGAAGGCACCTTTGCAAGTTTTCCAAAGAGCACAGAAAAAACTATCATGGTAATGAATGGCTGCAGAATGGCCCATGCAGCGCCTAATACGGTTTGTTTATATTTAACCTTTATGTCCCGCCATGAAAGGAAATAGAGCAAATCACGGAACTGCCACAGTTCCTTTAGATTTACAGGAATCCAGCCTTTATGAGGCTTGATTATAATCTCGTGATTTTGAAGCATCTTAATAGTTTAATAAGTCTAATTCAAAGCTAAGCCGGCTTTCATAAAGTCATAAGAAGAATGGTTGGTTGATATCACAACACAGTCGTATTTCTTGAGATTTTATCAGAACCTGTTTCATAGGTTTCTGATGATGCCCACAATTCGAACAGCAGTCATCCCATCCCATAATTCAGGAATCCTCCCTCTTTTCCATCTACCGCTGTATGCATCCATCATCTTAAACTCCAGGTTATCCAGTGTAACTAATTCATTTGTACCTTCTGTTATTGTTACTGGTCTCTCGGTATTGGGACGTAAAGTAAGGCAAGGAATCCCCAGATATGTTGTTTCCTCCTGTATCCCACCGGAGTCTGTGATTACAAACTTAGTATTCATCATAAGATTCATAAAATCGATATAGCCAAGCGGATTAAGTAAGGTTATACCGGCACTATCATCAAGCGCAGCTAATAGTCTGAATGTTTCAAGATTTTTTCGAGTCCTGGGATGGACAGGAAAAATAATTCCCATTGATTCAGAAACTTTTCTGAATATGATTATGATTTGTTCCATTACTTCTTTTATATCTACATTTGACGGCCTGTGAAGAGTAACCAATCCATAAGTTTTCGGATTTATTCCTAATCGGTCACAAGTGTTTGCATATTCGACTTTTGGCCTGATAAACTCCAAAGAATCTACCATTATATTACCAACTCGATATATCCTCTCAGCAGCACAGCCTTCTTTCAAAAGATTTTCATCTGCATCCACAGACGGCGTAAATAGTAGATCGGATATGCTATCTGTTATTAGACGATTAATTTCCTCCGGCATACTTCTATCACCGCTTCTTAAACCTGCCTCAACATGTACGACAGGAATGTTTAATTTAACTGCTGCAATAGCGCAAGCCATGGTAGAATTTACATCACCGACAACTATTACTAAGTCCGGTGCATTTGCCAAACAAACCTTTTCGAATGCCAGCATAACGCCAGCAGTTTGCTCAGCATGACTGCCTGAGCCAATTCCAAGATAAACATCAGGCGCTGGAAGCTCAAGATCTCTGAAAAACATATCAGACATATTGGTATCATAATGCTGTCCGGTATGAACCAGGATAGGTTCAAAATCGTTTAAATGATTTTTCATCTCGCGGTATATCGGCGCAATCTTCATAAAGTTAGGTCGAGCACCCGCTACAAGAATAATCCTTTTCTTTTTCATCATGCCTTTACTATATTCCTCCTGCTCGAACCGGAAACCATCTTCATCGCATTCCTTGTATCTACCACAAGCCTGCTATGTTTAGCGATGAAACCACAATCATAAGAAGAATGGTCAGTTGATATTACAACGCAGTCGTATCTACTGAGATTCTTATCTGTCAGAGGCACAGAAGTCATCTTGAGGTCATAATGCCTCATTTTACGGGTCATGGGGACATAAGGATCGTTATAGTCAACCTTTGCACCTTTATTTCTAAGAAGCTCAATAAGCTCAAGTGAGGGTGATTCCCTTACATCGTCCACATCCCTTTTATATGTCAGACCGAGTATAAGTATCTTTGAATCTTTAATGCTTTTACTAATTTTATTAAGTGCATCCGCCACTCTGCTAACCACATACATAGGCATTGATGTGTTTATCTCGCCTGCCAGTTCTATAAACCTCGTTGGAAAATCATATTCCCTCGCCTTCCATGTGAGATAAAAAGGGTCTATAGGGATACAATGCCCGCCAAGGCCAGGCCCGGGATAGAATGCCTGAAATCCAAATGGCTTTGTCTTTGATGCCTCGATAACCTCCCAGATATCAATTCCCATCCTGTCAAAAAGCATTTTCATCTCATTAACAAGCGCTATGTTTACTGCCCTGTAAATGTTTTCAAGAAGTTTTGTTGCCTCTGCTACCTTTGTCGAAGATACAGGTACAGTTCTTATAACAATAGAATCATATAACGCCTTTGCAACCTTCAGACAATTTCGGGTATAACCTCCAACTACCTTAGGAATTTTGGAGGTTATAAAGTCTTTATTAGCAGGGTCTTCTCTTTCGGGTGAGTATGCAAGGTAAAAGTCTTTTCCTGCCTTGAGTCCTGTCCCTTCGAGTATCTTCCTCATGTCTTCGTCAGTCGTCCCTGGATAAGTAGTAGATTCAAGAATAATAAGCTGCCCCTTGCGAAGATGTCCTGCAATAGACCTTGTTGTATTAAATACAAAGGATAAATCAGGCTCCCTGTGTTTATTAAGTGGTGTCGGCACGCAGATAATAATGCAGTCTATATCCTTAAGATTAGTGAAATCCGTCGCGGCTTTGAATCTTCCATCTGCTATCAGATTCTTTATAGTCTCTGAAGTTATATGTCTTATATAGCTTTTACCTTTATTAAGCATGTCCACCTTTTGTGGGTCAACATCAAAGCCTGTGACATTAAATCCAGCCTTATGAAATTCTCTTACAAGAGGAAGTCCTACATAACCAAGACCTATAATGCCAATGGATGCTTTCCTTTCTCTTATTCTTCCAATGAGACGAACTGCATTATTATTTGTATTCATATTTCCACCTTACTCTACCTATTATTTGCAATATTTTGGTTCTTCACGCTTTTCTGTAGAACTCATCCATAATTTCCCCCCTTGAGAAGAGTCTTCTTCGATTTTTCCCATCCCTTGAGGGGAGGGGGTAAGAGAGGGTGGTTCAAATTATCCCGTATTACTTCCAATATTCCTTTGGTATTTGTTAAAACTTCATTGTTCCAGAATCGCAAAACCTTATATCCCTGACCCTTAAGCCAGTTGTCTCTTTCGCTATCTCTTTCCCGCTCCACAGAATGCTGACCACCATCTACCTCTATGATTATCCGTTTTTCTTGACATACAAAATCAACAATGTAGCTGCCGATGGGTTCTTGCCTTCTGAATTTACATCCTTCCATCTGTTTTGCTCTCAGATATTTTCACAACAACCTTTCCGTATCCGTAAAGTTCTTTCGGAGTACTTTAGCTCTGAAATGTTTATGGAGATCATCCATCAAACACCCTAACCCTCTCCCCTCAAGGGAGAGGGTTCTATTTTATCCACACAATCATAGGAAGAACCAATAATTTTTTGGGTTTTTCGGTATATCTGCCTCCTATATTTCGCAATGTTTATTTTTAGGCAGGCTACCGCCATTCAGGTTTTTTAGTCCATAAAATAATAAAATGCTTCCCATTTTTTAAAAAACCAAAGGTCTATGACCTTCGGAACCCTATATTCAAAAATCTTTAAATGATATAGGGAATATGCTGCTTATCTTTTCAGGCAATATATTTAATTCCATGAGTTTCTTATAAACCTCATCTCTTTTTAAAAATGAACTTACAACTATAAAATCGGCATCGATTTTTTTAATCTTTCCAAAAGGCATTATCTTGTATTTGAAAAAATTTTTACCCGCATGTTCGTTATCCACAATACCCACAAACTTTATGTCAAATTCCTGCAATGATAGATATGCGATTTCTGCGGCCTCGTCAGCGCCTGCAAAAACAACGCTCTTTACACCTTCTTCATAAAACCTGCCAAAAAGCTCCTTAAAATCCCTTCTTGCCTCTCTGTAAAGGTTTGTGAAGTTCTGGAGATGGTGATATGTCAGCCGTGTTTTTTCCGCAAAGCCTTTTGGTGTGAGATAATAGGCGTATCTTTTGGCTGGTATGGCCTTTATAGTAATATAGCCTTTTGAGACAAGGTTTTTGATATATGAGTTGACAAGCCCTAAAGCTATATTAAGTTTTTTACTTAAGTCACGCTGTGAAAGGGCTTCTCCTTTTGAAATTTCATCAAGCAGCAATAGAGACTTGTAAGTATCCTGATTTCCCTGTTTTTCATTGTTCAAATTATGAACGTTCATAATTTGAACATACCACATGGAAACTACTCTGTCAAGGGGAATTTTTAGGCAGCTAATTTATCCTTAAGACCGAAAATCCATAGCCAGATAAATTTGGAATACTCATCTAAAACCCTTGCCCTGTCTCTTCTCCTCTTCCACCATTCATCAAAACTAAACCAGCTTTTTTCAGCAGGCGCACTTATTACGATTACCTTATCACCCATAATCTTCCTGAATATCCTGGTTGCCCTCCTGCTGTGATAAGGAGATGTGACAAGGATGCATGACTTGTAACCATGTTTATTTAAAATCTCTTTTGTAAATCTTACGTCTTCTTCTGTGGTCCTTGATTTATCCTCAAGCAAAATGGCATTCTTTGGCACTCCGAGAGATATTGCATGTTCTTTCATAAGAGATGCCCATGTGTATTTCCAGACAAGCGGACCTCCAGCTAATATTATCCTGTCTTTCCTTGCCCATCCTTCCTTGAAGAGTTTAACGCCATATTCAACCCGCTCTGTTTCTTCACCTGCCAGTACGACTATCACATCAGCCGGTTTTATTTCATCCTTATAATATAAGTACTTACCCGCCTTTTCTAAAATAAAACCATGCCCGACATATAGAAGGCCTAATATAAGTGCAAAAGCAACTAAAAATTTAAAAAATTTAAACATTGTACCTCCTGATTATCATTATTTTGAGATTTACTAAAACAGTCATTATTAAGACGACATTCTTATCACTTTTTGTCATTGCGGCTTGTCCGCAATCCTT
>Ga0299912_10000217_pt1 | contig 58528 bp, 51 predicted proteins | sample RVTome_2_FD_207667 | JGI IMG/M metagenome (GOLD analysis project Ga0299912, IMG submission 207667) | Soil microbial communities from uranium-contaminated site in the Upper Colorado River Basin, Wyoming, United States - RVT95D214 (version 2) ... | reverse complement strand
TCGCCGCGATAGCGCACATCGCGGCGAGGACGCCGCTCCCACAGGTGTGCATCCCAAAGAACAAATCCGGGTTCATACAGCAGACCCTTGCAGGTTGAGCTGATCGAGCATGTCCTGGTCGGTCCTCATGCCAGAGGTCTCGCGGATGCGCGCAAGAATCTCTTTCTTCAGGCGCAGGAATTCCGGCGTGTGCTTCATGTCCTGCTCGCGCTCGGCGGGCAGCGGCACCTGGTAGATGGTGTCGATGCGGCCGGGGCGCGGCGCCATTAATACAACCCGATCGGCGAGATAGATCGCCTCCTCGACGTCGTGGGTGACGAAGGCGAGCGTGGGTTTCTCCAGCCGGTGCACGTGCAGGATGAGGTCGTGCATGACTTCGCGCGTCTGCGCGTCGAGCGCGCCGAAGGGTTCGTCCATCAGCAGGATTTCGGGGCGCCCCATCAGCGCGCGGGCGATGGCGACGCGCTGCTGCATGCCGCCGGAGAGCTGGTTGGGCCAGGCATCGGCTGCGGCGGGAAGGCCCATCAGGGCGAGCAACGCGTCGGCGCGGCCGGAGGCGGCCTCGACTTCGGCCGAGGTGAGGTTCTCGCGGCCGTGCCTCAAGCGGCGGCTGAACTTGATGTTCTCCATCACCTTGAGCCAGGGATAGAGACTGTAGTGCTGGAACACCATGGCGCGATCGGCGCCTGGGCCCATGATGGGCTGATTGTCGACCAGCACGTCGCCGGCGGTGTGGTATTCGAGCCCGCCGATGATGCGCAGCAGCGTCGACTTGCCGCAGCCGGAGGCGCCGACGAAGGTGACGAACTCGTTGTCGGCGATATCGAGGCTGACGTCCTTCAAAGCCTCGACGCGCTGGCTGCCTTCGCCGAACACCTTGCCGACCTGCTGGATGGAAATTTTCGGCATGGTCATGATTTGAGATGAAGCCAGGGGAAGGCCTTGCGGTGCGCGAGGCGAAACAGCTGGTCCATGACCAGGCCGATCAGCCCGATCAGGATGATGCCGACGAAGATCTTGTCGGTTTGCAGAAAGCGCTGCGCCTTCAGGATGGAATAGCCGAGGCCGGAGTTGGCGGCCACCAGTTCGGCCACCACCAGGTAGGTCCAGGCCCAGCCCATGGTGACGCGCAGGGTGTCGAGCAGCGCCGGTTTGGCGGCCTGGAAGATCACCAGGTTGATGGTCTCGCCCTTCTGCGCGCCCATGGTCTGCGCCGCCTCGATCTGCGCCAACGGCACGCGGCGCACGTCCTCGGCCATCATCAGCACCATCTGGAAGAAGGTGCCGATGAAGATGATGGAAATCTTGGACGATTCCTCGATGCCGACCCACAGCATCACCAGCGGGATGAAGGCCACCGCAGGCATGTAGCGGATGAAGTCGGTGAGCGGCTCCAGCACCGCCTGCACCGGGCGGAAGGTGCCGATCATCAGCGCCAGCGGCAGGGCGATCACCGCCGAGAACAGGAAGCCGGTGGTGACGCGGTAGATGCTGATGCCCATGTCGGACAAGAGGTCGTCTTCCGCGTACCAGGTGACCAGCCGGTTGAACACATCGACCGGGCCCGGCAGGAACACCTTGTCCACCGCCGCCCCGCTCGACATGACCCACCACAGACCCAGCGGCACCAGCAGCCCGAGCGCGGCGAACAGCCAGTACTGCCTGCGGGACAGCGGCCCGCGGATAGCCCACATGCCCGGTCTGCCAGATTTGGACGTGGCGCGGCGCGGCCGGGTGCCGGGTCTGGATGGCATCTTCATGTCTCCTCGTTGCTTACTTGACGCCGGCGACTTCCTTCACCAGCGAGGCATCGAGCCCCTTGGCGAAGTCGACCTTGCCTTCCATCAGCTTGTTGTCGAGCAGGAATTTGGAAATGGTCGGCGCGACACCCATCAGTGAAGTGGGGTCGGTCGCCGGGCCAAAAGCCTGAAGGTTGGCCTTCTGGTCGAAGAACTTGGTGCCCGGCAGGAAGACCATGTATTCCTTGGCATCCATGCCGACGACCTTGGCCATGATCTTCGCCGCTTCATCCGGATTGCTGCGCAGGAAAGCTTCGACGTCGTACCAGGCCTTGACCATGCCGACGAAGTCCTTGCGCTTGGCCTTGAGCGATTTCTCCTGCACCACCAGCAGATCGGGCACCAGGCCGGGCACGTCCTTGGAGGTAAACAGGGGCTTGCCCTTGCCGCTGGTCTGGATGGTGTTGACCCACGGGTTCCACACCACGGCAGCGTCGACGCGACCAGCCATGAAGGCGGCAGCGGCATCGCCGGCAGAGAGATTCACCACGTTCACGTCCTTCAGCGTCATGCCGTTCTTGTTGAGGGCCATGGTGAGCAGGAAGTGCGACACGCTGTATTCTTCCAGCGCGATCTTCTTGCCCTTGAGGTCCTTGAACGACTTGATCTTCGGGCCGACCATCAGCGCGTCGTTGCCGGCCGAGTTGTCGTTGACCAGGATGGTCTTCAGCGCGATGCCCTTGGCCAGTGGCGCCATGGTGTCGCTCCAGGTCTGCGAGTTGCCGTCGACCTGGCCGGCGGACAGCGCGCTGATCGAGTCGGTGTAGTTGGCGAACCAGACCAGCTTGACGTCGGCGCCGTGCTTCTTGAAGAAGCCCTTCTGCTCGGCGACGTACCAGGCCACCCAGCCCGGCCAGTCGGACACGCCGATCTTGACTTCGGCTTGCGCCGTCAGAGGTTGCGTCAGCAGGGCAAAACCGATGCTGGCGATGAGGGTACGGGTAAGGCGCGCGATTTTCATGTGAGGCTCCTGGTTGGAAGGTCAAGGTCAATTCCGAAGAAAGCGTCGCGCGATCGCACTCTCCCGGGCTTTTATCCCTCCGTGGAGCCCCGCCTTCGGCGGTGCCGGCAGCTCTCGGACCAGCCATCCCTTGCGGGACCGGAACCCTAGCTGCGCATTTGCGGTTCATGCGGCGACGATGCGCCGCTTTCCCGTGAACCCATGATTAGCAACGGTTGTGCCAACCACGACACAAACCTGCAATCAACTGATTTTGTTGAAAATAGTAAATGGCTACTGCGCAATGCCGGACTTGATCTACAAGCTTACGGGCCTAATTGGTGCAAGTGGACTCATCCCTGCACCAAAGTGGTTCCCGAGCATGGGCTTGGCGTGCGGGTGCCGATCGCTGCGGGACGCACAACCCAGATGTGCAAGGCCTGCTTCTCACTTGCTAGAAGCTTGCTATCTTGCGGCTCTTGAGCAGTTGGAACGAAAAACCCGGCGGGTTCTTATGCTTTGTCCAGCATCAGCCGTCGCGCACCAAGTCGCGTGGGCTGCCACTCCAGCCGGTCGTAGAAGGCCAGTGCCGGTGTGTTATCGAGGTCGGCGAGTAGTTGCGCTCGGACGGCGCCCTGGGCGCGCGCCCAGGCCAGTACCGCGTCGAGCAGCGCGCGGCCCAGGCCTTTACCGCGCCAGTCTTCGCGTACCACCACATCCTCAATCCAGGCCGAGGGCGCGCCTTCCGCAGTCGAAATCACCAGTTGCGCCGTAACCATGCCGACGGCACGCGAGGCTTGGTCGCGGGCGATCGCGATGTGGCCGCCGGGCGAGGCGAGCAGGATAGCCAGCCCGCGGCGCTGCTTGTCCGGATCCGGGGTGAAGTCCTGCTCGATGGAGAACAGCACCGCGAGCAGGTCGATCAGCTCGGGAATGTCGGCCTCGCAGGCCGGCGTGATCCGGATGTCCTTCATGTTTCGACCGGCGTGGGGTAGACGATGGTGGCGAGGAAGCGGATCGGCAATTCGATCAGCTTTTCCGGACCATGGGGCACTTCGCCGCGAAAGCTCAGCGCATCGCCGGGGGTCAGCAGATAGGTGTGCTGGCCGTGGCGGTATTCCATGCGGCCTTCCAGCATGTAGAGGAACTCGGTGCCAGGGTGCTCGAAGACGGGGAAGGTGGCATCCTGCGAATCGATGGTGATGAGGAAGGGCTCGAACACCTTGGTCGGCCCTTGATCGTAGGCCAGCAGGTGATAGGTATGGCCGCGCTTGGTGCCGCGCCGCACGACTTCCATGCCTTCGCCCTTCTTCACGAGCTGGGCGCTGCCCTCCGGCACGTCGTAGTTGCGGAACAGGACGGACAGCGAGACGCCGAGCGCGTGGGCCAGGCGGTTCAGGGTTTCCAGGCTGGTCGCGGTCTGCGCGTTCTCGATCTTGGACAGCATGCCGCGGCTGATGCCGGCCCGATCCGCCACGTCGGCGATGGTCAGGCCGTGGCGCTGGCGCAGGTCGCGGATCGCGTTGCCCAGATAGCGTTCCAGCGCGCCGGACGCCGCTTCCGGCGCGTCGGTTTCCAGGGTGTCGGGCGGGGTATCCATGGCTGGATTATGGCATGGATAAAATATTCACACAAAGAATAATAGTTGACTCATGTTAATCGTGTGATGCATGATGTGAACTAATGTTTCTTTGTGAGAAATATCGGATGTCTTCCGCCCGTCGCTACACCCTGACGCTGACCTGCCCCGACCGGGTCGGCATCGTTGCCGCCGTCAGCAGCATGATCGCGCAGCATCAGGGTTGGATCGTCGAAGCCAGCCATCACGCCGACGAGCCGGCGAAGCGCTTTTTCCTGCGCCAGGAAATCCGCGCCGACTCGCTGCCCTTCGATGTCGCCGCACTGCGCGAGAAGTTTGCACCCATCGCTGCCGAGTTCGACATGGATTGGCGCATCAGCGATTCGGCGGTGAAGAAGCGGGTGGTGGTGATGGTGTCGAAGCAGGAGCACTGTCTCTACGACCTCCTGGCCCGCTGGCAGTCGAAGGAACTGGACATCGACATCCCATGCGTAATCTCGAACCACGAAACCTTCCGCGGCTTCGTCGAGTGGCACGGCATTCCCTTCCACCATGTGCCGGTGATGCCGGACAACAAGGACGCCGCCTACGCCGAGGTGCAGCGCCTGTTCGAGTTGGTTCGCGGCGACACCATGGTGCTCGCGCGCTACATGCAGATTCTGTCGCCCGAACTGTGCCGCGCCTATCCGGGGCAGATCATCAACATCCACCACAGCTTCCTGCCCAGCTTCGTCGGCGCGCGGCCCTACCACCAGGCCTACGAGCGGGGCGTCAAGCTGATCGGGGCGACCTGCCACTACGTCACCGAGGCACTCGACCAGGGGCCGATCATCGATCAGGACGTGATCCGCATCGACCATTCGGATTCGCCCGAGGACATGGTGCGCTACGGCAGGGACATTGAAAAAACGGTGCTGGCGCGCGGCCTGCGCTACCACCTGGAAGACCGCGTGCTGGCCCACGGCAACAAGACCGTGGTGTTCCGCTAGGAGACCGCCATGCCCTGGAGACTGCTCCGCTTCGCGCTGTCGAAAAAGCATCCTGAACCGCGGATGTTCACGCACCACGACCAGCTCAAGCCGTCCTACGACGTGGTCATCATCGGCGGCGGCGGCCACGGCCTCGCGGCGGCCTACTACCTCGCGCGCGACCACGGCATCACCAATGTCTGCGTGCTGGAGAAGGGCTACATCGGCGGCGGCAACACCGGGCGCAACACGACCATCATCCGCTCCAACTACCTGACGCCCGAAGGCGTGAAGTTCTACGACGAATCGGTCCGCCTGTGGCAGGACCTGTCGCAGGACTTCGACCTCAACCTGTTCTACTCGAACCGCGGCCACTTCACCCTGGCGCACACCGACGCGGCGCTGCGCACCAGCCGCTGGCGCGCCGAGGTGAACAAGCACTTCGGCATCGAATCGGAGGTGGTCGGCCCCGAGGTGGTGAAGAAGGCGGCGCCGATGATCGATCTGTCCTGCGGCGGTCACGCCCCCATCCTCGGCGCGCTCTATCACGCCCCCGGCGCGGTGGCGCGCCACGACGCGGTGGCCTGGGGCTACGGCCGCGGCGCCGACATGCGCGGGGTGGAAATCCACCAGCGCACCGAGGTGCTCGGCATCGACGTGGTCGGCGGCAAGGTCACCGGCGTGCGCACCAATCGCGGCAATATTTCCACCGGCAAGGTGCTGTGCGCGGTCGCCGGCTCGACGCCGCGCGTCCTCGACATGGTGGGTATCCGCTCGCCGATCTACATCCACCCGCTGCAGGCCATGGTCAGCGAGCCGGTCAAACCCTGGCTCGATCCCATCCTGGTGTCGGGCAGCCTGCACGTCTACATCAGCCAGTCGGCGCGCGGCGAACTGGTGATGGGCGCCTCGCTCGATCCGTATGAAGTGCAGAGCACGCGCTCGACCTTCGACTTCCCGGAAGGCCTGTCGACCCACATGCTCGACATGTTCCCCTTCCTGTCGAACGTCAAGGTGATGCGGCAGTGGGCCGGCATGGCCGACATGACGCCGGACTTCGCGCCCATCATGGGCAGGACGCCGGTCGAAGGCTTCTACCTCGACGCCGGCTGGGGCACCTGGGGCTTCAAAGCCACCCCCGTGTGCGGCAAAACCATGTCGTACACCGTCGCCAACGACCGCAACCATGAGCTCATCACCGGCTTCACGCTCGACCGTTTCCGCAATTTCGAATTGACGGGCGAGAAGGGCGCCGCCTCGGTAGGCCACTGACCATGAAAATCATGACCTGTCCCGTCAACGGCCCGCGCGCCATTTCCGAGTTTGCCTGCGGCGGCGAGATCCGGACCATGCCCGATCCGGCGACCTGCAGTGACGATGTCTGGGCCGACTACATCTTCAACCGCAACGGATCGCCGGGGGTGAAGTGCGAATGGTGGTGCCACACGCCGTCCAATACCTGGTTCGTCGCCGAGCGCGACACCGCGCGCGACGTGATCCTGCGCACCTGGTTGTACACGGAGGAAAGCTGAGATGCGCCTGCCTCCCCAATCCGGCGAATGGATCACCCGCAGCAAGCCGCTCGGCTTCCGCTTCGAGGGCCGCGCGTACACGGGTTTCACCGGCGACACCGTCGCCAGCGCACTGTGGGCCAGCGGCGTCAGCGTGCTCGGCCATTCCTTCAAGTACCACCGCCCGCGCGGCATCCTGTCCGCCGCCAACCACGACGTCAACGCGCTGATGCAGGCGGGCGGCACGCCCAACGTGCGCGCCGACGCGACGCCGCTGGAAGCAGGCATGGTGTTCACCGCGGTGAACATCTTCGGCACGCTGGAGCGCGATGCCGGCCGCTTCCTCGGCGGGTTCGCCCGCTTCCTGCCGGTCGGCTTCTACTACAAGGCCTTCCACAGCAAGCGCCTGTTCCCGCTGTGGGAGCGCATGTTCCGCGCGATGACCGGACTGGGGCGGGTCGGCTTCTCCACGCCGCGCCTGCGCACGCCCAAGCGCTACGGCTTCTGCGACGTGCTGGTGGTCGGCGGCGGGCCTTCCGGAATGTCTGCCGCGCTGGCGGCGGCGGAGCAGGGGGCGGACGTGGTGCTGGTCGACGAGAACGCGCGCCTCGGCGGCAGCACGCACGGTGCTTCTGACCTGATCGAAAAAGTTGCGGCACAGCCGCGCATCCGCGTCTTCACCGACACGTTCGCCGCCGGCTACTACGCCGACCACTGGGTGCCGCTGGTCGAGCGCGACCGCATCACCAAGATGCGCGCCCGCGCCGTCGTCGCCGCGGCCGGGGCCTACGAGCAGCCGGCGGTGTTTCGCAACAACGACTTGCCGGGGATCATGTTCGCCTCGGCGGCACAGCGCCTGATCCGGCGCTATGCCGTGCGCCCGGCGAAGCGTGTCGTCGTGCTCGCCGCCAATGCCGACGCCTACCTGGCGCTGGAGGATTTCATCGATGCAGGCATCGAGGTGGCGGCGGTGATCGACCTGCGCGACGACGTGCCAGCCGACCAGCAATCTGCGCTGGCCGCGCTGCGCATCCCGCTGCATGTCGGACATTGCATCGTCGAGGCGCTGCCTGCCAACGACGGCAAGCGCGTCGCCGGGGTGCGCGTCGCGGCGGTGGACGCGGCGGTGCCGCCGGCTGCTGAAATCGCCTGCGACGGCGTATTCATGAGCATCGGCTGGGCGCCCGCCGCGCCGCTGCTCTACCAGGCCGGGACGAAGATGCGCTACGACGAGGCCGTTCACCAGTTCGTCCCCGATAGACTGCCTGACGGCGTCTTCGCCTGCGGCCGGGTGAACGGCATCCACACGCCGGACGCGCGTCTGCTCGACGGCGAGCGCGCCGGCAGCGCGGCGGCGGCCCACTGCGGCTTCGGCACGGCGAAGCCGGTCGCCGTGCCCGCCGAGACCGCATCGCCGACTCACCCCTGGCCCATCGTGCCCCATCCGAAGGGCAAGAACTTCATCGACTTCGACGAGGACCTGCAGCTCGCCGATCTCGAGAACGCGATCCAGGAAGGCTTCGACAATATTGAATTAATGAAGCGCTACTCGACCGTCGGCATGGGGCCAAGCCAGGGCAAACACTCGAACATGAACGCGCTTCGCGTGCTGGCGCGCGCCACCGGTTCGACTCCCGGCGCGGTCGGCACCACGACGGCGCGGCCGTTCTTCCATCCGGTGCCGATGTCGCATCTCGCCGGCCGCGGCTTCACGCCGGAGCGGCGCACGCCGATGCACGCCATTCACGAAGCCGCCGGCGCAGTGTGGATGCCCGCCGGGGTGTGGCAGCGGCCCGAGTACTACGCGGTCGCCGGGCAATCCCGCAGCGACTGCATCGAGGGCGAGGTGCTGACGGTGCGCCAGGGCGTCGGCCTGATCGACGTCGGGACGCTGGGCAAGCTGGAAATCCGCGGCCCGCAGGCGGCCGAGTTCCTCGAGCGCGTGTACATCTCGAAGTACGCCGGGCTCAAGGTGGGCATGACGCGCTACGCCGTGATGTGCGACGAGTCCGGCGTGGTGATCGACGACGGCGTGGTGGCGCGGCTGGCCGACGACCATTTCTACTTCACCACCACGACTTCTGGCGCGGCGCTGATCTACCGCGAACTGTCGCGCTGGAACACGCTATGGAAGCTCGACTGCGGCATCGTCAACCTGACCGGCGCAATGGCCGCGATGAACCTCGCCGGGCCGCAGGCGAAGACGGTGCTCGCCAGCCTCACCGACGCCGACCTGTCCTTCCCCTACCTCGCGGTGCGCGAGGGCACCGTCGCCGACGTGCCGGCGCGGCTGCTGCGGGTCGGCTTCGTCGGCGAATGGGGGGTCGAAATCCACGTGCCCGCCGAGTACGGTGCGGCGGTGTGGGACGCGCTGATGGCAGCCGGCCATGCCCACGGCATCCGCCCCTTCGGCGTCGAGGCGCAGCGCCTGCTGCGGCTGGAAAAGGGCCACCTCATCATCGGCCAGGACACCGACGGCCTCACTACGCCGGGCGAGGCGGCGCTCGACTGGGCGGTGAAGATGGACAAAGCATTCTTCGTCGGCCAGCGCAGCCTCAAGGCCATCGCCGGCAAGCCGCGCCGCCAGCAGCTCGTCGGCTTCATGCTGCCCGCCGGCCACGCATCCGAAGCACCGAAGGAATGCCACCTGGTCATCGACAACGGCGAAATCGCCGGCCGCGTCACCAGCATCGCCTGGTCGCCGTCGCTGTCTCGCCACATCGGACTTGCCTATGTGCAGCCGGACAGGACACAGGAGGGTGAGGCCTTCTCGATCCGCCTGTCGGACGGAACCTTGGTCACCGCAAATGTGGTGAAGACGCCTTTCTACGACCCCGACAACCTGCGGCAAAAGGAGGCGACATGAGCGCGATCACTTTTGAAAACGTCTCGCGCACGCCGTGCGCTGGGGTGAAAGGGCCGGGTGCCGCCGCCTGGCTCGCCGCACTCGACCTGCCGGTGCCGCGCGCGCCCAACAGCTGGCTGCCGCTGCCCGGCGGGCTCATCGCGCGCCTTGGCCTCACTGAATTCCTCGTCGAGGGACCGGAGGCTGCGAAGCTCGCCGCGCCGCTCTCGCCCGGCGTCTACCCGGTGCTGCGTCAGGACACGGCGCTGGTGCTGCACGGCGCGCGCCTCAACGAGCTGCTGCTGGAAACCTGCAGCGTCGACTTCCGCGCGCTGGATCTGTCCACCCGTCCGGTGGTGCTGACGTCGATGGCCGGTGTTGGCGTCACCGTCATCCTGGGCGAGGAAGGCGGCATGCCATGCTGCCGCATCTGGTGCGACAGCACGTACGGCGAATGGTTTGTCGAAACGCTGACCGGCGTCGCCGGCGAACTTGAGCAACCCGGTCATCCATACAATCAGGGGGTCACAGCATGAATCTTGCAGAAGCCAAAAAATTCCTCGTCAAGAATAACGTCAAGTCGGTATTGGCCCAGTTCGTCGACATTCATGGCACGGCCAAGGCCAAGTCGGTGCCGGCCGCGCACTTCGAGGACATTCTCAATGCCGGCGCCGGTTTTGCCGGTTTCGCGGTGTGGGGCCTCGGCATCGAGCCGCACGGCCCCGACTACATGGCCGTTGGCGATTTGGATACGCTCTCGCTGGTGCCTTGGCAGCCCGGTTATGCACGCATCGTTTGCGACGGGCACGTGCATGGCGAGCCCTGGGATTTTGATGCGCGCGTGACGCTGAAAAAGCAGATCGCCCGCCTGGACAAGCTGGGCATGAGGCTGATGACCGGGCTCGAACCCGAGTTCTCGCTGTTGAAGCGCAGCGTCGCCGGCAAAATCGAGCCGTGCGAGGACAGCGACGCCCTGGCCAAGCCCTGCTACGACTACAAGGGGCTGTCGCGCTCGCGCGCCTTTCTCGACAAGCTGGTGGACAGCCTGGTCGCGGTCGGCATCGATGTCTATCAGGTGGACCACGAGGACGCCAACGGCCAGTTCGAAATCAACTACACCTACGCCGATTGCCTGACTTCGTGCGACCACTACATCTTCTTCAAGATGGCGGCCGCCGAGATTGCCAACGAAATGGGCCTGATCTGCTCGTTCATGCCCAAGCCCTTCGCCAACCGGCCGGGCAACGGCATGCACATGCACATGAGCCTGTCGGACGGCAAGAAGAACCTGTTCCTCGACAAGAAGGACAAGCGCGGACTCGATCTTTCGCCGCTGGCCTACCAGTTCGCAGCCGGCCTGCTCAAGCACGGTCCGGCACTGGCTGCGATCTGTGCGCCGACGGTGAACTCCTACAAGCGCCTGGTCGTCGGACGCTCGCTGACCGGCGCGACCTGGGCGCCAGCCTACATCAGCTACGGCGACAACAACCGCTCGTCGATGGTGCGCATCCCCGGCGGCCGGCTGGAGCTGCGCCTGCCTGACGGCGCCTGCAACCCCTATCTGGCCACCGCTGCGGTGATCGCCGCCGGCCTCGACGGCATCGAGCACAAGCTCGATCCGGGCGAACCGCACAACATGAACCTCTACGAACTGTCGGCCGCCGAATTGAAGAAGGAAAAGATCGGCATCCTGCCGCAGAACCTGCACGAGGCACTCACCGCGCTGGAAAAGGACAAGGTGATTCGTGACGCGCTGGGCCCGGTCGCAGACGAATTCCTCAAGCTCAAGCACATGGAATGGGTCGAGTACATGCGCCATGTCTCCGAGTGGGAAATCGACAGCTACCTGGAATTTTTCTGAAAGGACGCAGCCATGTGTGGAATTGTTGGATTGCTGGTGAAGAAGCCGGCGTTGAGACCCCGCCTCGGCGAACTGATGGTGCCGATGCTGATCGGCATGACCGAGCGCGGCCCCGATTCGGCCGGGCTCGCCGTGTTCACCGAACTGCTGGGGGAAAACGCGCGCAAGATCAGCCTGTACTCGGGTTTGGGCGAGGAAGGCGCGGACTTCAACTGGATCGGCCTCGGCCACGAATTGAAGGAACACCTCGGCGTCGAGGCGAAGATCGCGGCGCAGGGCAATCACGCGATCCTCACCGCATCGATCGCGCCGGAACCGGTCAAACGCTGGATCAAGGAGCGTTACCCCAAGCTGCACATCCTCTCCACCGGCCGCTCCATCGATCTCTACAAGGACATCGGCACGCCGGCCGAGGTGGCCGCGCGCTATGCCTTCAGCGGTCTTGCCGGCAGCCATCTGGTCGGCCACACGCGGATGGCGACCGAATCGGCGGTGACGCCGGACCGCGCCCATCCCTTCACCGCAGGCGAGGATTTCTGCCTGGTGCACAACGGCTCGCTGTCGAATCCCTACGGCGTGCGCCGCATGCTGGAGCCGCACGGCATCCGCTTCGAAACCGACAACGACACCGAAGCCGCCTGCCGTTTCCTCGAATGGCGGCTGCGCGAGGGCGACGATCTGGAAACTGCGTTGCAGAAAGGCTTCGAGGAACTCGACGGCTTCTATACCTTCCTAATGGGCACGGCGGACAAGCTGGCCCTGATCCGCGACCCCTTCGCCTGCAAGCCGGCGGTGGTGGCGGAAACCGACGACTATGTGGCGATCGCCTCCGAGTTCCGTTCGCTGGCCCATCTGCCTGACATCCAGCATGCGACGGTTTTCGAGCCGGCCCCCGAGGAGATGTACGTATGGAACGCATGAGCTTCGACCTTGCCCAGGTTCCGCTGCGCGAGGTGAATACTTTTCTTCACAAGGACGCCCCGGCCAAGGGCGTGCGCCAGGTCGTGGTGACGAATCCGGACGGCGCCCACAACATCGCCGTCGGCCTCGACTGCCCGGTCGAAGTGGAGGTGCACGGGCACGCCGGCTACTACGCCGGCGGCATGAACAAAACCGGTACGGTCACGATCTTCGGCAGCGCCGGCACCGGCGTCGCCGAAAACATGATGTCCGGCCGCGTGCATGTCAAGGGCTTCGCCTCCAACGGCGCCGGCGCCTCGATGCACGGCGGCCTGCTGGTGATCGACGGAGACGCCGGCCTGCGCTGCGGAATCTCCCTGAAGGGCGGCGACATCGTCGTCGGCGGCTCGGTCGGCAGCTTTTCCGCCTTCATGGCGCAGGCCGGGCGCATGGTGATCTGTGGCGACGCCGGCGATGCGCTCGGCGACTCGCTGTACGAGGCTGTGCTTTATGTGAAGGGCAACATCAAGTCGCTCGGCGCCGACGCGCAGATCGAGCCGATGAGCGAGGCCGACTACGCCACCGTCAAGGAACTGCTGGCCGCGGCAGGCATGCAGCACGACCCGCACGACTTCAAACGCGTGGCCTCGGCCCGCAGCCTTTATCACTGGAACGCCGACGCGGATCAGGAGTACTGACATGAGCAGCAACGAACATTCCAAGCCTGTCGCCAAAGAGGAATCTTTTGGCTACGACCGCAAGACCATCGACTACATCCGCAACGCGGCGGCGCACGGCCTGTACGAAATCCGCGGCATGGGCGCCAAGCGCAAGCTGCCGAACTTCGACGACCTGGTCTTCCTCGGCGCCTCGCTGTCGCGCTACCCGCTCGAGGGCTATCGCGAGAAGTGCTCGACCAAAACCGTGCTCGGTACGCGTTTTGCGAAGAAACCGATCGAACTCGAGATCCCGATCACCATCGCCGGCATGAGCTTCGGCTCGCTGTCCGCCAACGTGAAGGAGGCATTGGGGCGCGCCGCGACCGAGGTCGGCACCTCGACCACCACCGGCGACGGCGGCATGACCCAGGAGGAGCGGCAGTCGTCGAAGACCCTGGTCTACCAGTGCCTGCCTTCGCGCTACGGCTTCAACCCGGACGACGTGCGCCGCGCCGACGCCATCGAGATGGTGATCGGCCAGGGCGCCAAGCCGGGCGGCGGCGGCATGCTGCTCGGGCAGAAGGTATCGCCCCGCGTCGCAGCGATGCGCACGCTGCCGGCCGGCATCGACCAGCGCTCGGCCTGCCGCCATCCGGACTGGACCGGCCCCGACGACCTGGCGATCAAGATCCACGAGATGCGCGAGCTGACCGACTGGGAGAAGCCGATCTACGTCAAGGTCGGCGCCACCCGAACCTTCAACGACGTCAAGCTCGCTGTGCATTCGGGCGCCGACGTGGTGGTGGTCGACGGCATGCAGGGCGGCACCGCCGCAACCCAGACCTGCTTCATCGAGCACGTCGGCATCCCGACGCTGGCGGCAGTGCGCCAGGCAGTGGACGCGCTGGAAGACCTCGACATGAAAGGCAAGGTGCAGCTCATCGTCTCCGGCGGCATCCGCAGCGGCCCCGACGTCGCCAAGGCGCTGGCGATGGGCGCCGACGCCGTGTCGATCGGCCAGGGCGTGCTGATCGCGCTGGGCTGCAACCACGACAGCTGGTTCCAGAATGGTGCGCACCACGACGCCACAGCAGACTACGCTGCGCTCGGCACCGCGCCCGGCTACTGCCATCACTGCCACACCGGCAAGTGCCCGGTCGGCATCACCACGCAGGACGCCGTGCTGGAGCAGCGGCTGACCCCCGAGATTGGCGCACGGCATCTGAAGAATTATCTGAAGACGCTGAACATGGAGCTCACCACCATCGCCCGCGCCTGCGGCAAGCAGAACGTGCATCACCTTGAGCGCGAGGACCTGGTGGCGCTGACGCTGGAAGCGGCGGCGATGGCGCGGGTGCCGCTGGCGGGCACCAGCTGGATTCCGGGCGTTTCCGGGTTCTGATCCTGCCTGAACTGTCCGCGGTTCCCGGCTGTCGCCGGGAACCGTTTTTGCCACATTCATCAGCTCACCCCGCCACGCCGTCGATCCTGATTCCACCCAGCTTGGCTTCACGCCCCGAGCGACCGTCAACGTGCCGCCCCCCTCCCAGGCTAGCGTTTCTCAAAGGCATGCCCCCCAAGTCCAATTCACCGGGCGCACTTAGGTTTTCAATAATCGCACGCTTGAATGGCAGTAACCGGCCAAGAGAAGTAGCTCCGGTTGTCTGCTGATAACGGACCTTCAACGCTCGAGAGCAGGGGCGGCCAAAGGCTGATGGCTCACTTGGAACAATTGGTTGGGCGTCATATCTTCCATACAACCCCGAAGGCGCGCCTCGCAAGTGTTTCAGTTCTGCTCTTGATGCCGTCAGGAGTCCAACTCTTTGCGTCTTTGACATCTGGAGGCAGAGGATATCCTGCGGCAAGGAGAATGTTCTTCTTCGACTCGAAGTCTTTATCGTTTAGCTTAGAGTTGAGTTCTTCGGTAACCAGAAGAAGATTGCCAGGTTGTCCAACAATCTCATCTGTCCATTTCGTGCCATCGATTTTGCTCTGTGGCGCTATGTGCTCGATGGTGAGGTCGTCGTAATCGGCAGCGAAAGGAATCTCATCGTGTTTTGCCATTTCAACGAGAATGTACTTCACCAGCCCACGCTGCTTAGAGAATTTATTTGTGTATATGAGTTCCGGGAACAAAGCCACAAACTCATTTTCTGAGGGAACACGCTCGCGCAATTTGTCCCGCAGCTCACTAATGATTGGTGCGGCCACCTGGCTGGTATTAGCCGCAGCGGCGCGACGCCCTAGCGACGCATACATGCCAGAGATTCCGCCCGATGAACGTTGAGAGGTGATGGCAGTAAACTGGAAATGGAATTTCTCGATATCAACGAGCGCGCGCTCTAGCTGCTTCTTGCTGAGTATTCCCGCTTTGTAGGAGCGTACCAAAGAGAGCACACAAGGTACCTGCTGCCGGACTCTAAAGAGCATCAGGGCCTTTAGTGCCCCTTCGATTTCAGATTCCTGTTTTGTCCATTTGCCATATTCAGGTTCGTGTATCGAGCGATAGAGCTCCGCATCATTCAACATCGCCTGCAACTCAGCCGCCGCATTGCCCTTGGTGATTACTTTGCGGAACTCCTTGAAAAGGTTCTTGGCGGTGATGTACTCGTACTTTGAAAGCCAGTAATGGTGAATGAAGTTGTCTGAAGCCAGCTCAACCTTTGAACCTTCGATGGTCTCTCGCAACAGAGCCCATTTCTCCTTTGGCTGGTCGATGCCTTTGTTCTTTACCTTCAGCAGCTTGGTGAAATGGTTCTTCACCAGGTCGGAGAGCGCAAGATCCTTGCCTCTCGTGTTGAGCGTTTCGAAAATGATATAGGCATCGTCCTCGTCATCAAGACGGATTAAGATGATCTTTAGCGACAACAGCGTGTCTCTAATGGATGTAAGGTCCCGCCTGATAGTTTCCTGTACCCGCTCTTTTGTTAGTTTTGGATTGCCTTTTGCGGACTCGACGAGTTGTCCAACGAGCTTCTGAAAAAGGCTGTGTGCAGCCTGTAAGTTCCGTTCCTCTTGGTGAATTTCAGCATTCAAGTCCGGCTCTTCCGACTTCTGAATATATTCCTGAAAATATGGATATGACGATTCAGTCTGAAGAACGAATTCCGTTTCGTTATTAATGTTTTCCCTCTCTATCAACCTATGCAGGCCTTTCGCCTGATCGGCATGTCCTTCATCTGACAAGACATCTCTAATTACGCAGAGCAAGATGGTGATAGTGGTGAGCCTTTGTTGGCCGTCCACAACACCGTACTTTCGGTCAGCCATTTTGTAAACGACCATTGAACCAATGAAGTAGTCATCGTGGCTACCACGGACAGTGTCGTCCCAGAACTCCGTAATATTCTCCTGATCCCATGAATATGGCCTTTGGAATCGTGGAATCACGTAATAACCAGCGTTCAGTAGGTCAGCGATGGTTTGGTCTGTCGATTCAATTTTCATTGGCGAATGCCCGATAGATGATGCGACGCCCAACGTTCGAGGTGAGGCGCAAGTTGCGACTCCCCAAAACTTGCGCCTCGACGGTGGTGTTATGGCTCAATTCAGTGGGTTTCAAAGGTATTCCATTCAGCAGTGTCGAAATGCATAGCGCAGTAGGGCTCAAAGATGTACAGCACCAGTGGGTTGTTCACTCGTACATAGGCCACGTTGAGTTGCCTGATGTAGTCCTTCGCGGCGTCAAATTGGGCTTTGAATTGCTCAGTCTCCATTGCTCGTGATCGCGTGTGTTGATGGGGCATCTGGTGTGCCGCGATGCGATACGCCAAGCTTGCGTCGAAATGCGTTGTGCCGCGTACATGCTGGCGCAAGCGCTGAAGAACCCCCTTTGAAATTCCAATGTAGAACGGTCGAACGCCGTCCAGAAGTAGGTAACAGCCTGGAAAGTCGCCTGTTAGTCCTAAATTCCGCGTCAGACCGGCGAGTCCGACACCATCGATTGCAAAGTCACCCATCGGGATTGGGTTCTGCTTTGAGGTCTCAAGTTGCGCTAGCAGAGCAGGGAGTTCCGTCCCTACAAGATGATCGAATGTGCCCGGGTATTGATCGATTGGCATGATAGATTCTGATCCCTAATATTTGAGGAAACCAGCCGCCGGAGCGCGCAGCTTACATGCGGTCCGGTTGGCCGATGGGTTGGGCGTCGTTCAGTGAGAGACCCCTACCTCACTTGGCCAAAGTACTGTTTGCTTTGGAAGAATTTCTGTCCCTTGGCTTCCCGTGAGACGCCACTCCAAGCGGTTGTTGTTCCCGGTTAGGGTTACTTTCGCCGTGGCAACGGAAACCACGTTTCGTCCCCGCAGTTCGGAAATGTCAAGGCGAGTGGAGAACCAACCGACATCCGCATAAACTTCAAGGGGACGGTCATATGCGTTAGTTGAGAGACTTCCGATTAGGTCGCCGCTCTTGTCTTTGAGTTCGAGCGTGATAAATCTCGTTTCCGTGGACGTGATGTCACCTTCGTTTGTCCAAGCTCGTGCGATCTCCTTTCGCGCGACTGAAATGGCGTCCTTTCGCGCACCTTGGAAATACATGAAGGCGGCGGCTATTCCGCCAAGGATTGCGACGAGATACGCGAGCGCCTCAAGCCATTCTCTTACACCCCAGTCAGTCATTCGAGCTGTCCTCCCAAGACGCTCAACAGTTAATGAAGAGGAAAAATTATTAATTTGGAGACAGCTGTCTTAGTGACTTATCTCGATGAATTTTTATTGATTATTCAAGCACCCGGTCAGGTTATTACGTTATGCGAAATGGGACCGATGGCAGATCGATTATGCTCCAGTTTTCACTGTCCAACTAAGGGAGCATGACCGCTTTCACAGTCCAGAGCAGACGTTGAAGTGCCAAACTTTGAAAGGCTGTTCCGGGTCGATAACCGCCCACGACACCCGGTTTCAAAAGCAGGAAGTTCGGCGTAAAACGCTGCGCCGGCAGCAGTTTCTTCATCAAAATTCAGAACGAAAAAAAGGGGCGCCCTGCAGGGCGCCCCAGTTTCCTCGGAGAAAGGATTTCGTGTTACATCGTGTAGGCTCGCTCGCCGTGGGAGGCGGTGTCCAGACCTTCGCGTTCATGTTCTTCCGGCACGCGCAGCCCCATGGTGAGGTCGACCAGTTTGAAGAGCACGAAGCTCACCACGCCCGACCACACGATCACGGTGCCCACACCCCACAGCTGGCTGATGATCTGGCCGCTGGCGTTGAACTCGGCCACTGCGCCGGCAGCGTAGTCGTACACGCCGGAACCACCCAGAGCCGGGTTGGCGACGATGCCGGTGCCGATGGCGCCGATGATGCCGCCGATGCCGTGCACGCCGAACACGTCGAGCGAGTCGTCATAGCCCAGCGCCTTCTTCAGGCCGGTGACGCCCCACAGACAGGCCACACCCGCCACCGCGCCGAGGACGATTGCCGCCATCGGGCCGGAGAAACCGGCAGCCGGGGTGATCGCCACCAAGCCGGAGACAGCACCCGAAGCCGCACCCAGCATGGAGGGCTTGCCGCGGATCATCCACTCGGTGGCCATCCAGGCGAGCGCTGCCGCAGCCGCAGCCAGCACGGTATTCAGCAGAGCCAGTACGGTGGTGCCGTTGGCTTCCAGGTTGGAGCCGGCATTGAAGCCGAACCAGCCAAACCACAGCATGCCGGCGCCGACCATGGTGAAGGTCAGGTTATGCGGTGCCATCGCTTCCTTGCCGTAGCCGATACGCTTGCCGATCACGAACGCCCCCACCAGCGCTGCCATGGCCGCGTTGATGTGCACCACGGTGCCGCCGGCGAAGTCGAGCGCGCCCTTGGCGAACAGGAACCCGGCCGGTGCGTCGAAGGCCGACGGACCGCCCCAGAACCACACCATGTGGGCTACCGGCAGATAGGAGAAGGTAAACCACAGCGCCGAGAACACCAGCAAAGCGGAAAACTTGACGCGCTCTGCCAGGCCGCCGACGATCAGAGCGGTGGTAATCGCAGCAAAGGTCAGCTGGAACACCATGAACAGCATTTCGGGAATGACCACGCCCTTGGAGAAGGTTTCCACCACGACGCTGGTATCCACGCCGGCCAGGAACATCTTGGAAAGTCCGCCGATGAAGCTGTTCATGCCGCCACCGTCGGTGAACGCCAGACTGTAGCCGTAAATCACCCACAGAATGGCGATCAGGCAGAACACCGCAAACACCTGGGTCAGCACCGACAGCATGTTCTTGGTGCGCACCAGGCCACCATAGAACAGGGCAAGTCCCGGGATCGTCATCAGAACGACCACCATGGTGGCGATCAGCATCCAGGTGACATCGCCCTTGTCGGGTACCGGAGCGGCAGCTTCTTCAGCCGGCGCAGCTTCAGCAGGTGCTACCGCTTCGGCAACCGGAGCAGCTTCAACCGCGACTGCTTCCGTAGCAGGCGCAGCGACTGGATCTTCAGCCAGAACGAGGTTGGGAGACAGCAGGGCAAACATCAGGCCCAATGAAGCAAATAGTTTTTTCATGTTCATGCTCCTCACAGGGCGTCCGGGCCGGATTCGCCCGTGCGGATGCGCACGACCTGCTCCAGGCTGGTGACAAAGATCTTGCCGTCGCCGATCTTGCCGGTATTGGCCGCCTTCTCGATCGCCTCGATCACGCGCTCCAGCAACTCGGCCTTGATGGCCACTTCAATCTTCACTTTTGGCAGAAAATCGACCACGTATTCCGCGCCGCGATACAGCTCGGTATGGCCCTTCTGCCGCCCAAACCCCTTCACTTCCGTGACCGTCAAGCCGGTAACGCCGATGGCGGACAACGCCTCGCGCACTTCGTCCAGCTTGAACGGCTTGATGATTGCCGTTACGAATTTCATGTTGTCTCCCAAATTAGGACGGGGAAAATGGAACGGGCCTTTGCACCGTTCCGATCAGTCAGCCAATTAAAAAGCCTTTGAAATCCAGACGGTGGTCGTGTCTTTGCCAAGAAACTCACCGTTGGTATCAGTCCAAACAGCACTGTCGGCATCGGTGTCGGTGTACATCACGCCGACGGTCACGCCTTCCGTAACCTTGCTCAGCTTGCCCATGTCATAGGCCAGGCTGACCTTCCAGTCGTCGTAGTCCTGGGCGCCGTTATTCTCGAATTTGAACGTTCCCCAATGCGCACCCGCGGTCAGGCCGGTTTCACCAATGGGCACGCTCGCGGAAATATCCAGATAGTCGGAACCATCGGCATCGGCGAAGCCAAACACTTCATCGCTGACATAGTAGGAATACTTGACGGTGAACCACTTCCAGCCCAAAGCGCCATAAATCTCGGTGGTATCGGCATCAACCGCTGCCGCTTTTTCTCCCGGATAGATGTACTGGATCGCGCCCACGTCGAACGTGAAATCGGTCTTGCCGATGCCACCACGGAAACCGCCGTACACGTCGATCTCCACGTTGCCGGAATCGTAGCCCTGATAGTCTTCGATCCAGCCTACGTTGGAGGCCCAGGTACCAAGGTAGAAACCACTGCTGTGCGTGTAGTCAAGACCGCCCTGAACGGCGGGGTCACCGCCGGTTTGGGAGATGCCACGGAAAACGTAGTTGCTGTAAAGCCCAACGTTGGCACTGAGTTTGTGCGGGCTTTCCTCCGCAGCCATTACAGCGGTGGATGCCCCCACCAGACCAGTCAGAACCAAAGCGTGTACAAGTTTTTTCATGAATTTCTCCGAAAGTGAAGGCGCGCAAAATCGCACTACTCGCCGAGCATAAGCCATGCCAGATTATTTTCTCTTTTAAAACAAATGGTTGTATTTTGTCCCTTGCTAGATAGAGCATAGACCGCACTTTCATGGTGCGCCACGAAAACGTCATGCACTCTCTTTGTGCTGCACGCCGCCGCGTGGTGCTTGCTACACTCGCTGCTTAATTGGAGAGGCCACGATGAACCCGAATCCGAAATTCCCCAGTCCCGCTTTCATCAACGATCTGGTCAGCAAGCTGGGCGAGGTGCTGAAGCAGTCGCCCGCGAAGGACATCGAACAGAACCTCAAGGCCGGCGTGACCTCGATACTTGGCAAGCTGGACATGGTGAGCCGCGAGGAATTCGACGTGCAGACCGAAGTGCTGGCGCGCACGCGCGAGAAGCTGGCGCAACTGGAAGCGCGCCTGGCCGAACTGGAAAAGCAGCAGCGCGAAGAAGAATAAACAAGTGGCTGTCGCCGTCGTCAAAAGCCGTGCCTTGAACGGCATGGATGCGCCCGAGGTGGTGGTGGAGGCGCATCTGGCCAACGGCCTGCCGGCGTTCACCCTGGTCGGGCTGCCGGAGACCGAGGTGAAGGAGGCGCGCGACCGCGTGCGCGCGGCGATCCAGAACGCGCGCTTCGAATTCCCGGCGCGGCGCATCACGGTCAACCTCGCGCCGGCCGATCTGCCCAAGGAATCCGGGCGCTTCGACCTGCCGATCGCGCTGGCGATCCTGGCCGCCTCCGGACAGATTCCCGCCGACAAGTTCAAACAAACCGAATTCGCCGGCGAGCTCGCGCTGACCGGCGAACTGCGACCGGTGCGCGGCGCGCTGGCGATGGCGCTGGCCACCCGCAGCGCTGGCCGGCTGCTGGTGCTGCCCGCCGCGTCGGCCGGCGAAGCGGCGCTCGCCAGCGGCGTTGAGACGCTCGGCGCAACCAGCCTGCTGGAGGTGTGCGCGTGGCTGGCCGGCCAGGGCACGCTTCTGGAACCCGTGTCGGACCCCGCCAGCGCGACGCCGGACTATCCCGACTTCACCGACGTCAAGGGCCAGGCCGCCACCAAGCGCGCACTCGAAGTCGCCGCCGCGGGCGGCCACTCGGTGCTGATGGCGGGCCCGCCCGGCACCGGCAAGTCGATGCTGGCCGCGCGCTTTCCCGGCATCCTGCCGGCGATGGACGAACCCGAGGCGCTGGAAGCCGCCGCCGTCGCTTCGCTCAACGGCGGCTTTCGCTTCGAACACTGGCGCCGCCGGCCCTTTCGCGCGCCGCACCACACCGCCTCCGCGGTGGCGCTGGTGGGCGGCGGCGGCAATCCACGCCCGGGCGAGATTTCGCTGGCGCATCACGGCGTGCTGTTTCTCGACGAGTTGCCGGAGTTTTCGCGGCAGGTGCTGGAAGTGCTGCGCGAACCGCTGGAGACCGGCCGCATCACGATTTCGCGCGCGGCGCGGCAGGCCGATTTTCCGGCGCGCTTCCAACTGGTGGCGGCAATGAACCCCTGCCCTTGTGGCTATCTCGGGCACCCCACCCAGGCCTGCCGCGACACCCCCGACCAGATCGCACGCTACCGCGGGCGCATTTCCGGGCCGCTGCTCGACCGCATCGACATCCAGATCAGCGTGCCGGCGCTGACCCAGGACGAGCTGATGCAGGCCGGCGCGGGCGAGCCCAGCGCCGCCATCCGCGAACGCGTACAGGCTGCGCGCGAGCGCCAGATGACGCGCCAGGGCAAACCCAATGCGGCGCTCGGCACCCAGGAAATCGACCGGCACTGCGCGCTGGATACGGCCAGCGCAACCCTGCTGAAGCAGGCGATTGTCCGCTTGAACCTGTCGGCGCGCGCCTATCACCGGGTGCTCAAACTGGCGCGCAGCGTGGCCGATCTGGCCGGCAGCGACGTCATCAGCGCCGTACATCTGGCCGAGGCCATCCAGTACCGGAGACAGGCGTGATGAGCAGGCTTCGCCCCCTCTCCCCAACCCTGATGGGGCCTCTAACCATTCGACTAAGCCCGCAAGCGGGCAAGTCGCTGGTTATCTCCCGCAAGCGGGCGAGGAGGCAAACGTGACGCCCAAACCGATTAATGCCCACGAATCCTGGCAGGAAGAAAAGCGCTCGGCCTGGCTCTACCGGGTGGTGGCCGACTGCGAACGCGGCACGCCGCGCGCGGCGCTGTTCGACGAACTGGCGCAGGCGGCCGAAGACCAGGCCGACATCTGGCTGGCCGCCATTACCCAAAAAGGCGACCCGGCCCCCGCGCCGTTCCGGCCCGACCTGCGCACCCGCATCGTTGCCCGCCTCACCCGCGTCTTCAAGCCGCGCGCCATGCGTGGCGTGCTGGCGGCGATGAAGGTGCGCGGCATGGTGCTCTACACGCATACCCCGCCGCATGCCATGCCGCTCAAACGCGCCGACATCGGCAAGCGCCACCAGAACGGCGCCGCCGGCAATGCCCTGCGCGCCGGCGTGTTCGGCGTCAACGACGGCCTGGTGTCGAATGCCGCGCTGATCTACGGCGTCGCCGGCGCGGCACAGGAGCCGTCGGTCATCCTGCTGACCGGCGTCGCCGGCCTGCTGGCGGGCGCCTTCTCGATGGCGGCGGGCGAATACGTATCGGTGCGCGCGCAGCGCGAAATGTTCGAATACCAGATCGGCCTGGAGCGCGACGAACTGGAAACCTACCCGGACGAAGAAGCCGCCGAACTGGCGCTGATCTACGCCGCCAAAGGAATGGAACCCGCCGAGGCGCGTCGCGTGGCCGGCACCCTGATGCAGGACCCGGAGCGCGCATTGGACACGCTGGCGCGCGAGGAGCTCGGGCTCAACCCCGACGAACTCGGTTCGCCCTGGGTGGCGGCAAGCTCCTCGTTCGCCGCCTTCACCGCCGGCGCAGCCCTGCCGCTGGCACCCTTCCTGTTCGGCCACGGCGAGGCCCTCGCCGCCTCGATCGCGCTCACCGCACTGGGCCTGTTCGCCGTCGGCGCCAGCATGAGCCTGTTCACCGGCCGCCATGCCCTGCTCTCCGGCCTACGCATGCTCGGTATCGGCGGCGCAGCCGGCTTGGCGACGTATTTCATCGGCGCCTGGCTGGGGGTGACGCTGGCTTAGCGCAGCCACTCGCTCCCCGGCAGGCCCGGTCTCCTCTTGCACCGTGGGCGGGCCCATCCACATTCTTCCGGTTGTCGCGGTCGCGGTGATCCTGTTGCGTGTTATACAAGTCCGGCCCCTCTAACGACCCGGCGACGTTCTATGCTGGGAAGCGCGGGGGGATTGTTCACGATTGCTGATCATTCGCCCCGCCTTGTGAATCAAGTGCATCCCTACCGGAGAAATTGAAATGAACGCAATCAAAATGCTGGGCATCGTACTGATCGTGGCCGGTGGCCTGGGTTTGTTGTATGGCGGATTCACTTACACCCAGGACACGCACGAGGCCAAGCTGGGTCCGATCGAGTTGTCGATCAAGGACAAGAAGACGGTAAACGTCCCCATCTGGGCCGGCGTGGGCGCGATAGCGTTGGGCGCGGTCCTGCTGTTTGTGCGCAGCAAGCCTTAGCCGTTTCACCTGATTGGGACGCGCCTGGCTGGCATCACAGACAACGGCCGGCATGGTGGGTGTTGCCTGTCATCAACGACGAGCGGCGTATTCAACGCGTACGCTTAGCTCTACCGTAATCCCTGCCAGGCCAGCGTAAAAAACACGGTCGAACCAATCGGCAATACGTGCCCGGCGTTTTCGCTGGGCACGACTCATTAGACCAGTGCCGCTCGGACCACCCAGCGTTCGAGCAAGGAGAAGATCATCGACATCAAAGCGTTCGGATTTTCTTCACGCACGCGGAATGCGCTGCGCCACGACCGGGACACCGAGTTGCTGCGCTCGGAACTGTTCAGCATCGAGCAACTGAAGCGTCACGCGGTCACCCTGGCGGGCCAGCATCGAATCGATCCGCGTCCGGGGCCGGACAGATTGCTGCCGCGGCTGGCGGACAATGCGCGGGTTCTGCTGGCGGCATACGACGTCGTCACCGCCGCTGCAACGTCAGGACAACGGATCGTGCCGGCCGAAGCCTGGCTGCTCGACAACTTCTATCTGATCGAGCAGCAGATCGGTCTGGCGCGTCGCCACCTGCCGCGCGGATACAGCCGGCAGTTGCCGCGTCTGGCCGATGGCCTGTCGGGCGGTTTCCCGCGTATATACGACCTGGCGCTGGAGCTGATCTCCCACATGGACGGCCGCGTCGACAGCGACAACGCCACCCAGTTCATCGCCGCCTATCAGACCGTCGAACCCTTGAAGCTGGGCGAACTGTGGGCCTTCCCGATCATGCTGCAGCTGGCGCTGCTGGAAAATCTGCGCCGCGTCGGGGTGCGCATCGCCCAGCGGCGCGAGGAGCGCGATGCGGCCATCACCTGGGCGGATCGCATGCTCGCCGCAGCCGAAACCGAACCCAAACAGCTGATCCAGTTGCTGGCCGAGTTTGCCAATGCCGATGTGCCGCTGACTGCGCCGTTTGTGGAAGAGTTTTACGACAGGCTCCAGGCTCAGGGACCCGCCATGGCGTTCGTTCAAACCTGGGTCGAGCAAAAACTGCTCGAACAGGGGGTGACCGCGACCGAGTTGTCGGAGGCTGCCGGCCGAACGGCCGCGGCCAACCAGATATCCATCGCCAACAGCATCGGCAGTTTGCGCTTTATCGGCGCCATGGACTGGAAGCAGTATGTCGAGTCGCTCAGCGTCATCGAACAGACCCTGCGCGAAGATCCGATGGAAAGTTACGCCAGCCAGGATTTCGCCACCCGCGACCGTTACCGGCACGTCATCGAGGGCGTGGCGCGACGCAGCACGTGCAGCGAAATGGCAGTGGCACGCGAAGCCATCGTTCTCGCGCAGGCGGCGGCTGCGCAACGGGGCCGGCATGACCGCAGCGCGCATGTCGGCTACTACCTGATCGATCGGGGACGCCAGCACCTGGAACATGCAGTCGGCTGCCGGCTGTCGTGGAAATCCCGGATCAGCCGGGTGAGCCGACATTTACGCCTGCCCCTGTATCTCGGCCCCATCCTGTTACTTACGCTCCTTGCGACAGCGGTCGTGTTGTCCTTTGGCGGATTCGAGCCGGGTGACGGGCGGATCTGGATTTTTGCGCTTCCGCTCGTCATCGCCGCCTCGGCGCTGGCCGTCTCGCTGGTGAACCTGCTGGTCACGCTCGTCCTGCCGCCGCGTGCCTTGCCACGCTTGGATTTTTCCAAGGGGATTCCGGACAGCCATCGCACCATGGTGATCGTCCCCACCCTGCTGACCAGCCCGCAAAACGTCGACGATCTGCTCGAAGCCATGGAGATCCGCTATCTCGGCAATCGCGATCCCAATCTGTTCTTTGCCCTGCTGACGGATTTTCGCGATGCGCCCGAGCAGACGCTTCCGGACGACGCAGACTTGCTCGCCTATGCGGGCGCCGCGGTCGAGGCGCTCAACGAGACCTACCGCGAGGATCGCCCTTGTATCTTCTATCTGTTTCATCGGCCGCGGCTGTGGAATCCCTTCGAGCGGGTGTGGATGGGATACGAGCGCAAGCGCGGCAAACTGGAGCAGTTCAACGCTCGGCTCAGGGGCGGGGCGCAAACGGCCTTCTCGGACATCGTCGGTGATCAGTCCATCCTCGCTTCGATCCAGTACGTCATCACCCTGGATACCGACACGCAACTGCCTCGCGACGCGGCACGCACCCTGATCGGCAACCTCGCTCACCCTCTCAATCGGCCGGTCTACGATGCCGCCAAGGGGCGCATTGTCGAAGGTTACGCGATCCTGCAACCGCGCGCCTCGATCAGCCTGACCAGTGCAGGCCAGTCACGCTTTACCAAGCTGTTCGCGGGTGACCCGGGGCTCGACCCTTACACGCGCGAGGTGTCGGATGTCTACCAGGACGTGTTTGGGGAGGGCTCGTTCATCGGCAAGGGCATCTACGACGTGGATGCGTTTCGTCAGGCTGTCGACGGACGTTTTCCGGAGAATCTCATCCTCAGTCACGACCTGCTGGAAAGCGGCTATGCGCGTTCGGCGCTGGTGACCGATGTCGACCTCATCGAAGAGCACCCGGCCAGTGTCGCCATCGAGGCCAGCCGGCGCCACCGCTGGATACGCGGCGACTGGCAGCTTGCCGGCTGGTTGCTGCCGCGCGTTCCGGGGCCATCAAATGGTGCGAAGGCGAAGCGGCAGGCAAACCCGCTCTCGGCCCTGTCGTGGTGGAAGCTTTTCGACAACCTGCGGCGCAGCCTGGTGGCGCCGGCGCTGCTTGTCCTGCTGGCAGGCGGCTGGCTGTTGGGCCCGGGGCCTGAGTGGCTGTGGACGCTGCTGGTCGTGGTGGTGGTGTTCCTGCCCCCCCTGCTGTCCACCGCAATCGAGCTGATTCGCAAGCCGGAAGAACGCGACTGGCTGGTGCACCTGAGCCTGACCGGCAAATCCGCAGGCCCCCCGATCGTACTCGCTGTGCTGACGCTGGCCTTTTTGCCCTACGACACGCTGATCTGCCTGGGGGCGATCCTGCGCTCGGGCGTGCGCATGCTGTTCACGCGACGCGGCCTGCTGCTGTGGCAACTGCCCGCCTACGCACGCCGAAACGCACGCCGGTCGCTGACCGATTTTTTCCGGGAGATGTGGATCGCACCGGCTCTCGCGGTAGCGCTGGGCGTGGCGCTGGCCATGACAGGAACGGCGTGGCTCGTCGCTGCCCCCATCCTGTTGCTGTGGCTGGCGTCGCCCGTCCTCGGCTGGTGGATCAGCCGGCCGCTGGTGTCCGCCGCCCCGGACCTGAGCGTCGATCAACGGGCGTTCCTTCGAGCATCAGCCCGGCGCACCTGGCGCTACTTCGCGGACTTCGTCGGTCCGCAGGACAACTGGCTGCCGCCCGACAATTTCCAGGAATATCCAGCGCCGGCCATCGCCTCGCGCACCTCGCCCACCAACATCGGCATGTCGCTGCTGGCCGACCTGGCGGCGGTCGATTTCGGTTATCTCACGGCCGGGGAATGCCTGCAGCGCATCGGCAACACCCTGGCCTCGATGGAAGAGCTGGAACGCTACCGCGGTCATTTTTACAACTGGTACGACACCCGCACGCTGCAACCGCTGCATCCGCAATACGTATCGTCGGTGGACAGCGGCAACCTGGCCGGTTGCCTGCTCACCCTGCAGGCAGGGCTGGCCGAACTGAAACATCAGCCAGTGCTGTCACTCAATGCGCTGCAGGGACTGCAGGACACTCTGCAGGTGCTGGCCGAACAACTGCCCGCCTCCCCTGCCCCCGAACTGGCGAAAAAGATCCGCTTACTGCAGGACACCCTGCACGCCCTCACGTTGGAGGGCCCTCCGCAGACGCTTGCTGCCGTCGCCAGCGCACTGAATGAGATTCACCGCATCGGCGGCGAACTGGTTGCATGGCTGCCGGCTGACATCGATGGCGAACTGGCTTACTGGGCGCGGGCATTCGACCAGCAATCCAGCGCCCTGCGGGACGAGCTTGCATTCCTGGTGCCCGAGTCGTGGCAGGGCAGCACCCTCCCGACCCGGCTGGAACTGGCCGGCACGGATGAAGCCGGCACGGGCGCGTGGACGCAGCTCGACCTCATCGATGACCTGATGAATCGTTGCCGCGCACTGACGGCGATGGATTTCGAATTTCTCTACGATGCTGCGTGCGGCCTGCTGGCCATCGGCTACGACGTCGGCGAACGGCGCCGCGATCCAACCTGCTACGACCTCTTGGCATCGGAAGCGCGCCTGGCCAGTTTTCTGCTCATCGCGCAGGGACAGGTGCCGCAGAAGCACTGGTTCTCGCTTGGCCGCCTGCTGACCAGTCATGGCGGTGACGTCAGCCTGATTTCGTGGAGCGGCTCGATGTTCGAGTACCTGATGCCGCAGCTGATCATGCCGAGCTACGCGAACACCCTGCTGGAGCAGACCTGCAAGGCCGCGGTGTCGCGCCAGATCGAATACGGCCGGCAGCGCGAAGTGCCGTGGGGGATTTCCGAGTCCTGCTACAACGCCACCGACGTCAACCAGGTCTATCAATACCGGGCCTTCGGGGTGCCTGGCCTCGGCTTCAAGCGCGGCCTGGGCGACGACCTGGTCATCGCGCCCTACGCCAGCGCACTGGCGCTGACGGTGATGCCGCGCGAAGCGTGCCGCAACCTGCAGACGCTGGCCGAGCAGGGATTCCTCGGCGCCTATGGCTTCTACGAGGCGGTCGACTACACGCCAACGCGGGTGCCGCGCGGCAAGCCGCACGCCATCGTGCGGTCGTTCATGGCGCACCATCAGGGCATGAGCCTCCTGGCCTTTGCGCATGTCTTGCTCGACCAGCCGATGCAGCGCCGTTTCATGTCCGACCCGCTGGCGCGGGCGACCGAACTGTTGCTGCAGGAGCGGGTGCCGAAGAAGGGCGCCACCCTGCACCCGCACGCGGCCGAAGTAAGCGCCGCCGCCCGCCCCCCCAGCGCGGACGTCGGTTCGATCATGCGCGTGTTTACCGACCCGAACACGCCGATCCCTGAAGTGCACCTGTTGTCGAACGGCCGCTACCACGTCATGGCGACCCATGCCGGCGGCAGCACCAGCCGCTGGCGCGATCTCGCCATCACCCGCTGGCGCGAGGACGTCACCTCCGATGGATGGGGCACTTTCATTTACCTGCGCGACCGCGACAGCGGAAAATATTGGTCGACCGCGCACCAGCCGACCCTGCGCCGCGCCGATCACTACGAGGCGATCTTCGTGCAGGCGCGCGCCGAATACCGGCGGCGCGACCAGGCGATCGAAGCGCACACCGAGATCAGCGTGTCCCCCGAAGACGACGTCGAGATCCGCCGGGTCACGCTCACCAACCAGTCCTCCCGCACCCGTCATATCGAGGTGACGAGTTACGCGGAAGTGGTGCTGGCGCCGTTGAATGCCGACCTCGCGCATCGTTCGTTCAGCAATTTGTTCGTGCAGACCGAAATCCTTCCCGAGCGCCAGGCGATCCTCTGCACACGGCGTCCCCGCACGCCGGGCGAGCAGGTGCCCTGGATGTTTCACCTGCTGGCCGCACCGGGCGCGGTGGCCGACGAACCGTCCTACGAGACCGACCGCGCCCGCTTCATCGGGCGTGGTCGCACGGCGGCCAACCCGCTGGTTCTGGACAGCCGCGACAGCCCGCCTGCCCTGTCGAACACCGAAGGGTCGGTGCTCGACCCCATCGTGGCGATCCGCCGCACCCTCACCCTGTCGCCCGACGAATCGGCGACCGTGCAGATCATCTCCGGCGTCGCGGACACGCGCGAGGCCGCATTGGCCCTGCTCGATAAATACTGCGACAGGCACTTCGTCGAGCGCGCGTTCGAGATGGCCTGGTTCCAGAGCCAGGAGGTGCTGCGCCACCTCAACGCCACCGAAGCCGATGCCCAGGTCTTTGGCCGCCTTGCCAACTCCGTCATTTACGGCAATGCCCTGCGCCGCGCGGCGCCCGGCATCATTGCCCGCAACCAGCTGGGGCAGTCAGGGCTGTGGCGCTTCGCCATCTCGGGCGATCTGCCGATCATCCTGCTGCACATCGGAGATATCAACCGCATCGACCTGGTCAAGCAGGTGCTGCAAGCGCATGCCTATTGGCGCATGAAGGGCCTTGCCGCAGACCTGGTGATCGTGAACGAGGATTTCTCGGGCTACCGCGCAGTGCTGCAGGACCTGATCATGGGGCTGATCAACGCGGGGCCCGAAGCGCAGGTGATCGACAAGCCGGGCGGGGTCTTCGTGCGGCGCAGCGAAGAGTTGACCGAGGACGAGCGGGTGCTGCTGCAGACGGTCGCCCGCATCGTCTTCAGCGATACCGCCAAGACCCTGATCGAGCAGGTGGAACGCCGTGTGTCGGCAGAGCGAGCGTCGGACCGTCTGGAGCCCTCGCAGCAGGCGGCCGCCGAACCGGTTTATCCGCTGGCAGCGCGCGAGCGCATTTTCAGCAACGGCCTGGGCGGCTTCACGCCCGATGGGCACGAATACGTCGTCACCCTCGAACCCGGCCAGACCACGCCGGCACCGTGGGTCAACGTGATCGCCAGCCCGCACATCGGCACCGTCGTCAGCGAAAGCGGCAGCGCCTATACCTGGGCGGAAAACGCGCACGAGTTCCGCCTCACCACCTGGCACAACGACCCACTCTCCGACACCAGCGGCGAAGCGCTCTACATCCGCGACGAGGAAACGGGGGCGTTCTGGTCGCCGACGCCCTTGCCCGCCCGCGGCAAATCCGGCTATGTGTGCCGGCACGGTTTCGGCTACAGCGTGTTCGAGCACTTTGAGTCCGGCATCGCCTCGGAACTCTATACCTACGTCGCCATGGACGCCGCGGTAAAATTCGTGGTGGTCAAGCTGCGCAACGCGTCGCAGCGCGCGCGAAGCCTGTCGCTGACCGGGTATTGGGAACTCGTGCTCGGCGAGTGGCGACACGCCAACCTGATGCACATCGTCACCGAATCGGATCCGCAAACCGGCGCGCTGTTTGCCCGCAATGCCTACGGCCGCGAATGCGCCAACCGGGTGGTGTTTGCCCACGTCAGCGAGCGCGAACGCACGGTGAGCGGAAACCGCACCGAGTTCATCGGCCGCAACGGATCGCTGGCCAGCCCGGCGGCGATGCGCCGCAAGCGCCTGTCGGGCAGGACCGGCGCCGGCCTCGATCCGTGCGCTGCGATCCAGAGCCGGATCGAACTGGCCGCAGGGCAGGAACGCGAGATCGTGTTCGTATTCGGCGCGGCCCGTGACGCCGGGGAAGCGCGGCATTTCATCCAGCGATTCGGCGGGCGTGCGAGCGCGCGGCAGGCACTGGAAACGGTGTGGGAACACTGGAACCGCACCCTGGGCGCGGTGAATGTGGACACGCCCGACACCGCGCTGAACGTGCTGGCCAACGGCTGGCTGGTCTACCAGACGCTCTCCTGCAGGCTGTGGGCGCGCAGTGGCTATTACCAGTCCGGCGGCGCCTACGGATTCCGCGATCAATTGCAGGACACCATGGCGCTGATCCATGCCACACCGTGGCTCGCCCGCGAGCAGTTGATCCGCTGCGCCGGGCGCCAGTTCCTCAAGGGCGACGTGCAACACTGGTGGCACCCGCCCAACGGACAGGGCGTGCGCACCCATTTCTCCGACGACTATCTGTGGCTGCCGTATGCCACCTGTCGTTATGTGCGGGCGACCGGCGATACGGGCGTGCTCGACGAATCCATCCATTTCCTGGAAGGGCGCGAGCTGTATGCGGAAGAGGAGGCCTACTACGACCAGCCACAACGCTCTCCCGAAGCGGCCAGCCTCTATGAGCACTGCGTGCGTGCCCTCAAGCACGGCCTGCGCTACGGCGCCCATCAATTGCCGCTGATGGGCTGCGGCGACTGGAACGACGGCATGAATCTGGTCGGTCGTGACGGCAGGGGCGAAAGCGTGTGGCTGGCGTGGTTCCTGGTCGAGAACCTCGAACTGTTCGCCGGCCTGGCGCGTGGCCACGACGACGCGGACTTTGCCGAGCTGTGCACAGGTCAGGCGGCGCTGCTGCGCAACAACATCGAGAAAAATGCCTGGGACGGCGCCTGGTACCGGCGCGCCTATTTCGACGACGGCACCCCCCTGGGCTCGTCCACCAACGACGAATGCCAGATCGATTCGATCAGCCAGAGCTGGGCAGTCATCTCGAAAGGCGGCGATCCGGTACGGGCACGCCAGGCGATGGCGGCGGTGGACCAGCGCCTGGTGCGACGCGACAAGCAGATCATCCAGTTGCTCGACCCGCCCTTCGACAAATCAGACCTGGAACCGGGTTACATCAAGGGCTACATCCCCGGCGTCCGCGAGAACGGCGGCCAATATACCCATGCCGCGATCTGGACCACGATGGCATTCGCCATGATGGGCGACACGGAACGCGCGTGGGAATTCTTCGCCATGCTCAATCCCGTTAACCACGGCAGCACGCCCGAGGCGATCGAACGCTACAAGGTCGAGCCCTACGTCATGTGCGCGGACATCTATGGCGTGTCGCCGCACACCGGCCGCGGCGGCTGGACCTGGTACACCGGGGCGGCGGGCTGGATGTACCGGCTGACCGTGGAAACTCTGTTGGGCTTGCAACTGGAAGTTGACCATCTGCGCATTGCGCCTTGCATCCCGGCCGATTGGGATTCGTACAAAATCCACTACCGCTATCGTGAGACCGTCTACCACATCACCGTCAGGCGCGTCGGTGAACCATCGGGACAGGTGATTCGCGTGACGGTGGATGGTGTCGAGCGACCCGACGCGCGCATTCCGCTGATCGACGACCGCCGGGAGCACTTCGTGGAGGTTGATCTGCGCTGAAGGCGTATTTACATCGAACTCCGTACTGAGTTCGCAGGTGTTTGAAAGCCTGTGGCCTTTAGGTTAAGGGTGCGCGAAGAATGGCTTCAACTGGTTGTGCAATCGCGCGAGCAGATCGAATGTTTCATCGAGGAGGGCACATGCTGGTAACGTTCACGACCGATGCCTATGCCGACATCACCATGTTCGGGGATGTCGCGCTTGCCATGCTGAAAATGATGGGGCACGGCGCAACCGTGCCCGGCGCGATTCTGGCAGCCGATGTTCCTGCAGCGCTGAGCCGGTTAAAAGCCGCAATCGATGCAGAGAAAGCCTCGCCGCCAGTTGAGGACAAGGATGCGGATGAGCTGGTGGTGAGCATGGCACATCGAGCGCTGCCGCTCATTAATCTCCTTGCTGCAGCAGCAAAGGCAGAATCCAACGTCATGTGGAAATGACAACAAGTCCATTGGTGGGGAGCTCCCCTGGCCAGCCAGGGTCCCCTCAGTGCATGACCGGCCTGTCGGGCGCGGGACCGCTGAACAATATTTGAGAGGGCCGTGCTGGCCCTCGGCCAGCACGACATCGGGAACTATACGAGTCCGCAACTGATCTACCAGAAGCTTCCGCTTCAACGAAGCGCCACGAAAAATAGCAGAAGACAACTATCGATGGATCACAATTTCGGGAAACCCCATTGGCTTGGCTGACAAGGTCATTACTAGTCTGGATAGCGTTGTTCAGTGCGGGGATGTCCTTTGCCTCCGTACCGGATACGTATACCGCAGCCTCGCTCCACGCCAAATACACCTCCCTAGTTGAGCGACTCCAATACAGCCCGTTTCAGCGAGCGCTCTCCCTCGATTCCTCCGAATCGCCCAATGATCTGAAAGGCGACATCTTCGCCCTCGTCGATTACCCATTTGCCACCGTCAGTGCGGCACTCGATGGCCCTGAGCACTGGTGCGATGTGCTGATCCTGCATGTCAATACCAAGCACTGCCAGGCCACGACCGACAAATCCCGGACGGCCCTGACGGTTCACATCGGCAAGAAAATCCCTCAGCCACTCGAGGATGCCTATCCCATCGAATTCTCCTATCGCGTCGCCGCGGAGACAGCGAAATATCTGGAAATCCAGCTCAATGCGCAGGAGGGGCCACTGAGCACCCGCAACTACCGCATCCGGCTGCGGGCGGTACCGGTTGATAACGGCCGGACCTTTCTGCATCTCACCTATTCGTATGATTACGGAATGGCTGGGCGACTTGCCATGAAGACTTACCTCGCCACCATTGGAAGCGACAAGGTCGGATTCACCCAAACCGGCAAGCAATCCAGCGGCCAGACTGAATATATTGGCGGCATGCGTGGCGTGGTGGAGCGCAACACCATGCGCTATTACCTTGCCATCGAAGCCCATCTCGGCGCATTGTCCTCCCCGCCGCCCTTGCAGTTCCAGAAACGCCTGCACAGCTGGTTCACCGCAACCGAGCAATACCCCCGTCAACTGCGCGAAGTAAGCCGAACCGCCTATTTCGATATGAAACGGAGTGAATATCTGCGTCAGCAGACCACGCATTAGCGTGCATTGCCTATATAAATAATTGCCCTGGCCCACAGGCCTGCTTGAGGATCCCAATGAAGCAAAGCAAGCATCTCTCGATGATTCGCAGCTTTCATCTCGCGGACTGGTTTACCTTGGGGAATGCAAGCTGCGGCGTCGGTGCGCTGTTTGCCGTGATGAGCCATTTGCAGAGCCAGGACGTTCGGCACCTGTTGTTTGCCTGCGCCCTGATTCTGCTGGCGTTTGTCTTTGATGTTTTCGATGGCCGCGTAGCACGTTGGCGTCAGAAAACCTCTTCGCTGGGGCGAGAGCTGGATTCCCTGGCCGACGTGATCTCCTTTGGCGTTGCGCCGGCGATCGTCGCCTATGGAGCCGGAATGGACGGACTCTGGGACCGCGTGATTCTGATCTACTTCGTTGCATGCGGCGTGAGCCGCCTTGCCCGCTACAACATTACCGCCGAGACCCTGGCGCAAGGTAGCGACAAGGTAAAGTACTTCGAAGGCACGCCGATCCCCAGTTCGCTGTTGCTCGTCATCGCCATCGCCATCGCCGCCGTGAACGGTGCGATCGGCAACCATCTCTGGTTTGGGATGATCCACATTGGTCCATGGCAACTCCACCCGCTCGTGTTGATGTTCGCGGTTTCCGGCTCGTTAATGATCAGCCGCACGCTCCACATTCCGAAACTCTGAGACCGACGACGATCGCCAGGGCTTGTTGCGTAGCGTATGGTTCATTGCAAATCCTTTGAAAGTGGGAAATCGTGCGCGGATGACCTCAAGCCGTCCGCGAGCAAACCGGCTCGACTTGGTGATGTCGCACCCGGCGGATCGACAGCGTAGGCGAATGCCACGCACCGTTCGGTGCGTTGGCGTACATAGAGACAACCCATGACGGCGAATGGCCGATGATCCTGTGTGCGCTAGCGCACAGATTGAGGGGCGGCTCTCACGTAGTCTTGTCGCAAGCAGTTACGCATGGCCCAGACCTCTTCGGCGGAGGCAGCAGCTTGACACTGATCCCATTTTGCCCTGGCGACTTTCCGATCTGCGGCAATACCCTCACGCATCAAGCACGACTACTACTCACAGGAGCCTCACCATGAAACGTTTACTCTTCGCATGCGCCCTGGCCGCTATGCTGAGATCGAGGTTCAGACACAGCGTGCAGGAACGGCCCATTGATCTCTTGTCACACTCTGGCCTGCCGATAGGAATCCCGAATCAAGTCGTCCCTCTATCACTTACATCTGGAGTCAACCATGAATAAATTCAGCAAGACGCTTTCCGCAGCTTTGCTCGCCGTTACGCTGGTGTCCGTCGTCGGATGCGCATCGACCTCGCGGCAAGAGGGTGCCGGCGAGTATGTCGACGACGCCGTCATCACCACCAAGGTGAAGGCAGCGATCTTCAACGAACCCACCCTGAAATCGGCCGAGATCAATGTCGAGACCTTCAAGGGCGTGGTTCAGCTGAGCGGCTTCGTCAATTCCCAGACCGACATCAGCAAGGCAGTCAGCCTTGCGCGCAGCGTCAATGGCGTGACCGCCGTCAAGAACGACATGCGCCTGAAGTAAGCGCTAGCTGATCGCGAGCCGCTGCCGGACATACCGTCCGGCAGCGACTTTTCAATTGGGGCGCGCCATTTGCAATGGGTTCAGGAGTGTCTAGATTTAAAGGTATGTAAGGTTGTCGTTCAAGTGAACAGTTCTACTAACGAAAGGAAGAATATCCATGAGCACTAAAAATCTATTGGCCGAAACCGATCCGGCTGGCGTGACAAAAGAGCAACTGATCAACGATTTCAAGGTGGTGGTTGCCGATGCGGAAGCCCTGCTGAAGGCCACGGCCGGCCAGGGCGGCGAGGCGATGGCCGCGATGCGCAGCAAGGTGGAAGCGTCTCTCGCGACGGCAAAAGCAAAAATGACCGACGCCGAAGTCGCCCTGGTCGCCAGGGCCAAGGTCGCTGTCAAGGCGACCGATGAATATGTCCACGTGCACCCGTGGCAGGCCATAGGCATCGCTGCAAGTGTCGGCATGGTGATCGGCCTGCTGATCGGGCGTCGTTAACCAGGCGATGGCGGAGGAATCACATGCTGCGGCAGGGGGATTGTTTGAATCCCTGAGAACGCTGTCGGTGAGCCTGGTCGGCATTGTTCATACCCGTCTCGAGTTGTTGTCCACCGACATTGCCGAAGAGCGCGAGCACCTGATCACACTGCTGGTGCTGGTGCTGCTTGCCCTGTTTTGCCTGGGCGTGGGCGTGGTGCTGCTGGCGCTGCTGATTGTGGTTGCCTTCTGGGAATCTCACCGGCTCCTGGCGCTGGGCGGAGTGACCGGGTTTTTTCTGCTGGCCGGCGCCGGAATGGCGTGGCTCGCCGTGCACAAGACCCGAACCCGGCCGCGACTATTTGCAGCGAGCCTGGCTGAACTCTCCAAAGACCGTCAGCACCTCACCTCCGGATCATGAACAGGAAATTGACCCGCCTGGCCGAACGTCGCAGCCTGCTGATTGCGCAAGCCGAGGTCCAGCGTACCGCTCTGGCGCACAACCTGGTGCCCTGGCGTTCGCGTCTGGCGCTGGCCGACCGGGGGATCGCGGTGGTTCGCTACGTCAGAAGCCACCCCGCCTTGATGGTGGGTGCCGCGCTCCTGCTTGCAGCCTTGCGCCCGCGGCGCGTCGGTACATGGCTGCAGCGCGGCTGGTTGGTATGGCAGATCGGGAGCAGACTGCGTAGACGCTGAGCGGCCTTCTCAGGCCGCATACCAGAGCACGGCCAAGTAATGGCAGGCGGTTCCCGCCATGACAAACAAATGCCAGATGAAATGGCCGTATCGCAGGCGCGAGTCGAGCGCAAAGAAAATCACCCCGACCGTGTAAGCCAGGCCGCCGGCGACCAGCCATAGCAGGCCGGATGCGGGCACGCGTTCAGACAGGGGGTGGGCTGCGATCACGATCAGCCAGCCCATCAGCAGATACAGGCTGGTGGTTAGGATGGGATGGGTCAGCCGGTTCAATGCCTTCAGCATCACGCCGGCCACGGCAATGCCCCAGACGAGCCCGAGCAGCGTCCAGCCCCAGGCGCCATTCAGCACGCCCAGGGTAAAGGGGGTGTACGTTCCCGCGATGAGAAGAAAGATCGCGGAGTGCTCGATGACCCGAAACACGCGCTTGGCGGGGCCGTCCGGCAGCGCGTGATACAGGGTTGAGGCCAAGTAAAGCAGCACCATGGTCGCGCCAAAGATGCTCGCGCCGACGATGAACCCCGTATCGCCCTGCCGTACCGCATGCTCGATCAGGAACGGCGTAGCCACGAGTGCCGCGACCAGCCCGAATCCGTGACTGAGGCTGTTCGCGATTTCTTCCTCACGCGACTTCACACGTTTGCTTGCTGCAGGCGACAGACTCACGACATGTGCTCCAACAGCCAAGGGGTTTGGGCCCTGCAGGATCGTCGTCAACCGTACGGGCGCATCTCTCGCCCCTCACACGGAAAAAGGGATCCGCCTGAGGGGGCTCAGATACGGATCCCATAAACGAGGTGCGGGCAACTACTGCATCGAATGTCCACGTCGAGCCGGGTTTCGACTACTGGCCGATTGACGCATAGCGGCCATCAGCCAAGCTTCAGGGAAAATGAAACCGTGGCCTTTCCCTGTTATCTCCGCTGCTGATCACGATCCCGATCCCGTCCCTGATCCCGATCCTGCTGCTGATCGCGATCCCGCGGCCGATCCTGATCCCGCCTCTCATAGCGCTCCTGATACTGTTTCTGCACTACGGGGTCACGCGGCTGGTAACGGTAGCGCTCCTGATTAAGTTCATGCTGCCGCTCCATTTGCCCGGGATACTGATCCCTTGGATACTGCCGCTGGTAGGACGGCAACGGAGCGGGTGACGGGGCAGCGCGGCGGTCCCATCGGTCCCAACCGCTTCTTTGCTGTTCCCAATTGCGGCCCCAATGATCACCCCAATGTGGCGGGTTATTGGATTGCCACGAGCGGAAAGACGAAGGAGGCTGGCGGTAGTAGCGCACGGGGACACGCAGGATGTACACCGGCACGGCATATGGCTCCACAAACCACCAGGGTCCGTTGTACCAGGAACTCGCGTACCAGTTGTCGCCGTGGAACACCCAGTACAGGCCATCGTAGAAGAAGTAGTTCGCGTTTAACTGTGGCGCGTAGTAGACCGGGTAACCGGGCACGGCAACTAGACGCGGGTAGGCCGGCAGGTTGATCCCGATGCTTACGTGCGGTAGCCCGATCCCGATGCTCACTTGGGCAGCAGAAGCAGCCAGTGGGGACATCAGCACCCCCATCACAAGGATTAGGTTGCGAATTTTCAGCATGTTGACCTCCAGATTCACAAACAAAGCGCAGTCGAGGTTGACCGCTTAACCGGGCGGGGGCTAGTTCGACCACCTGTCCGACGGCGGCCTGAGATCAGACGAAGCCGCTCAGCGACGAATGAAGCGAAGCAGGATCACCACGACCGCGATGACCAGAAGAATGTGAATGAATCCGCCCATGGTGGTCGAGGTCACCAAACCCAGCAACCACAGGATGATCAGGATGACCGCAATAGTCTCAAGCATGTTTGCCGCTCCTCCCTAGAATTGTTTAACAGCCGATCCACGGCACCCAAACCGGGATACCTGGAGCCGGCTGGCGACGAGCGATTCAAGGTCACTTGATCTGCATGTCGTCCTTGACGGAGGTGACGCCCTTGACGCTGCGAGCCAACTCGATTGCCCTGTTCGCTGCGGCCTGCGAGCTCACGAAGCCACTCAACTGAACCTCGCCCTTGAAGGTTTTGACTTTGATCTCCAGGACCTTCGTCAAGGGATCCTCGATGATGAGCGCCTTCACTTTGGCAGTGATGACGGAATCGTCGACATACTCGCCGGTTCCCTGTTTGTGGGTTGTCGACGCGCATCCGACAACGGACCCCAGCGTAACGGCGAGAAAAACGGCGGAAATGTACTTGTTGAGTTGTTTCATGGTAATACCCTTAAGGTTTGGTTGGAATAGTCGCTGCGCCATGCAAAGGTGCAGTTGGCTGCACCTTTGAGATTTGATTTGTTCACTACCGTACATCAGTAAAACTAGTACAAAAATGTGATTAAGCCAGTTGAGGGTCTTGCAAGAACCCTCCCACGCTGTTCACTGATCTTCTGTCTTCCCCGGCCCGCATTCACCTAGCCGCACCGAAGAAAACCCTTTTTTGATTAATTTGCGGCAGCTGGCCGATTTTTTCACTAACCCATCATCCGGGCGTAGGTCGCCTTGTCGGCCCCGTAACATCCACAGGAAGCGGCCTCCAGACCGCGACGGTCGAGAACCGTGATGTCCCCGCGGCGATAACTGATCAGCTTGCGGTTCTGCAGCGAGCAGGCGGCCTTGGTGACGCCGACGCGGCGCACGCCTAGCATGTAGGCGAGGAATTCGTGCGTGACATGAAACGTGTCCGAGTGCGCCCGGTCCTGCGTCATCAGGAGCCAACGGGCGAGTCGCGCCTCCACCACATGGAAGCGGGTGCAGGCTGCGGTTTGCGCAATCTGGCCCATCACCACATAGAGGTAGCGCTTCAGTCCCCGTTGCAATGCGGGGCTCAATCCGAGTTCGCGTCGAAACGGCGCGGCGTTCATCCGCAGCGCCGGGCCTGCACCCTGCACCACGGCGTGCAGCGGCGACACATCCACCCCGAGGACGAGGGTGATCCCGAGCATGCCTTCGTCGCCGACCAGGCCCACCTCCAGGCTGGAGGAACCATCGACCGGCGCGGTCAGGGAAACGAAGCTTTCTGTGGGAAAGTAAACATGACGAATGCGCTCGCCCGGTTCGGCCAGGACTTCCGCAAACACCAGCTCTACCGGCTCGCACTCTGCCAGAAAACGCTGGCGAGCCTTGCGCGGCAAGGCTTCTAGCAGGCGATTGGTGGCGGGGACAGACTGGGTGCGCGGCACGTGGACACTCCTGAGGGTGAGGAATCCGGCAAGCAGGGGCGATGCAATGCCGATGCCGGTTGCGATCCCGGGTCGAGAATCTTTCCCAGGATGGGCATTCCGCAGAATGGTGTGAAACGCGTGGCTTGTCTGGGCGGTAGCGCACAGAGCCCATCTGCCCGCCAGGGTGATCGCGCCACGGGGTCGAGCGAGACCGCCCCGGCAGCCGGCTTACCGATCGATCACATAGGGAAGCAGGCGGTCGAATTCCTTCTTGACCACCGCGTAGCACTCGCAGGCCCGCGCCTCCAGGCCCGGCCGGTCGAGCACGGTGATGCGTCCACGGTTGTATGAAATCAGGCCGGCCCGCTGCACGTTGCCGGCAGCCTCGGTGACGCCCTCGCGGCGCACCCCGAGCATGTTGGCAATCAGCTCCTGCGTCATGACCAGTTCGTTGGAGGACAGGCGGTCGAGGCTCAGCAGCAGCCAGCGGCAGAACTGCTGGTCGAGTGAATGGTGGCGGTTGCACACCGCCGTCTGCGCCATCTGCGTCAGCAGCGCCTGGGTGTAACGCAGCAACAGCCGCTGCATCGGACCGGCACGAAAGAACTCGTCCTTCAGCAACTGCGCTTTCAGCCGGTAAGCGTGGCCGTTGCTTTGCACCACCGCCCGGCTGGTGGTGGACTCGCCGCCCATGAAGAGCGAGACACCGACGACGCCCTCGTTACCGACCACGGCGATCTCGGCCGACGCCCCATCCTCCATCACATAGAGCAGGGACACGATCGAGGTGGTGGGGAAATAGACGTGGCGCATCTGCACGCCGGATTCGTAAAGCACATGGCCGAGCGGCATCGGGATCAGTTCCAGATCGGGGAGCAGGCGTGCGTATTCGTCCGCCGGCAGGGCAGCGAGAAGGTGGTTCTGGCGGGTTGCGAACTGAAGGAGTGGATATGAACTGGAATATCGTTGAAGGCAACTGGAAACAGTTCAAGGGCGAAGTGAAAGCGCAGTGGGGCAAGCTCACCGACGATCACCTCGACGTGATTGCCGGTAAACGCATTGAACTGGCAGGCAAGATCCAGGAGGCCTACGGCATCACGAAGGACGAGGCCGAACAGCAGATCAGGGGCTTTGAACTGCGCGACAAGGACGTACGTCCGACGCATTCCGCATGACCCGTCTTTTAAATTCATGAACGCACGCGCGTCGCACAGCAACGGTCGCCTTGGCGACATGGGTTATTCCTCTCCCGGGTGCGCATGCCCCCGCTGCAACGGCGCTGCGACCCGGGTACCGCGTCGGCTTGTCGATTTGCTCATGAGCATGTTCATGACCGTCAACCGCTACCGCTGCCGTTCGGTGGACTGCGGCTGGGAAGGGAATTTCCGCGTGAAACGGCATGCCCCGTTGGTCCAGGGGCCGTGGTGAGCCGCACGCCGGACGCAACAGCCCACTCGAACCAACACGGATGGGCTTAAGCCGCCCCATCGGGGTAAGCAACCGCTAAAGCCAGTATTCGGCGAGCCGCGCCGCCCCCTCTTTCAATCGTAATATCAGCGACCGCTGCTCCCAGCGATCAAGATCGATGGCATCGGACTCCGCCAGATCACGGGCGAACATGGCATCCATTTGCCGGGCAAAATCGCGGCCAAGAATTGCCGCATTGATTTCATCGTTGTGCAGGAAGCTGCGCCAATCCAGATTGGTTGAACCGATGGTCGACCAGACGCCGTCGATGGAGGCGGTCTTGGAATGCATCACCGCGCCGCGCCGCTCATAGATCTTCACGCCGGCACGCAACAACTTCGAATAGTGCGAGCGCCCGGCGTGGAACACTGCCCAGGAATCGGTATGGCTCGGCAAAATCAGCTTCACCTCGACGCCGCGCTGCGCCGCATCGGTCAGGGCCTTGAGGAATTGCGGATCGGGAGCGAAATAGGCGTTGGTGATATGCACCTGCTGTTCCGCAGCGTCGATCGCTGACAGCAGCGTGAGATAGATCGGGCTGCCGGGATCGTCGGAGACGCTGCCGATGGCGCGCACGATCTCGTCACCCTGCTTGTCGAGTTTGGGGAAGTGGTTTTTCCCGGCGAGCAGCGGGCCCTTTTGCTTGTTCCAGGTGTCCAGGAACAGCTTCTGGAATTCGGCTACCACCGGCCCTTCGATCTGCAAGTGGGTATCCCTCCACCCTGGAGCATTTGCCCCCGGTTTACGGGCCGACCTCCTGGAGGAACCGCTGGAATAGGTTTCGCTGATATTGATGCCGCCGATGAAGGCGGTGCGGCCGTCGACCACCAGCAACTTGCGGTGGTCGCGGTTATTCAGCAGCCATTCCTTCTTTTTCCCGGCCAGGGGGTTGACCGGATTGAACTCGAGGACCTGGATGCCGCCGGCGCTCAGGCGCTCAAAAAATTCCTTGGGCGTATTCAGGCCGCCGACGCTGTCGTAGATCAGGTTGACCTGGACGCCGGCGGCCTGCCTTTCCAGCAGCAGGTCTGCGAACTGCTGGCCGATGTCGTCGTCTTCAAAAATGTAGGTTTCCAGATGGATGTGGTCTTTGGCCGCACGCATGGTCGCGAACATGGCCTGATACGTCGCGGGGCCGTCCTGCAGCAGGGTCAACTTGTTGCCCAGCACCAGCGGACTGTCGACATTGATCGCCTGCTCCATGGCAAGGTGTCTCTGCAGGATGTCGATATCGCCGGATGTGCTCTGGAGTTCCTCGATGATGGCGTCGCTTCGGCTTTCTGAGACAGGACCGCGCGCGCCCTCGAACTCCACCACCTGTGTCTGTGGCGTTTCCATTTCGCGCGTGGCGTCGGGGAGGCTTGCACAGCCGGCGCCGGCGAGCATAATGCATGCGGCCACCACCATGCGCTTGGCTGGGGGTGTCGCCGGGCTGAAACACCCCGTCAAGTCTGTTCCCATGGCAAGCCATCGAACCGCCAGCCGTTTTTCGTGCTGCGATGGCGCGTCTCGTCCATGTCGCCCTCGAACCCGTGCCTGACGTTGTACACCTCGGGGAAGCCGTATTTCTCGAGATAGCGCCCGGCGTCGACCGAACGCCGGCCGGAGCGGCAGATCAACACCACAGGCCGGTTGGCCGACGCCGCCTTGCGCGCGTGGCCGAGAAAATCGGGGTTGACGTCCCAGTCGGGACCGTCCTGCCAGGCGATGTGGATCGCCCCCACGGGATGGCCGACGAACAGGTATTCAATTTCCGAACGGCAATCGATGAAGACGGCCTCAGGATGCTGCTGCAAAAAGGCATGGGCTTCGGTTGGGCTGAACTGCTTCATGCGGAACTCCATGTGTGATTATTTTTCTTCACCATAGCAGCACTTGCACATCCAGCCGCCATGACGATTCGTCAGGGCGAAAAAAAACCCCGCGACGCGGGGTTGGGTGCGGCGCTTGGAACTCAGCGCGCCTCGCGGCGGCGAGTCACGCGGGTCAGGCCCAAAAGTCCCATGCTCACCAGCAGCAAGGTGCCCGGCTCGGGAACCTGACTGCTTCCACCGCCGCAGCCCTGGCCACCCGGATTGTCTGCACAGGTGAGGCCCGACACGGTCTTGAGCTTGAAATAATCGCTCTTGCTGTCGGCACCCGCGCCGTTGTATGCGCCGATCAGCCAGTAGCTGGAAAAAATGGTGTTGGCAAACGATTTGGTGTCGCCGCTATTGTTGCTTTGGCTGGCTTCGTTGTAGTGGCCGACCAGCGTCCAGCCGTTGCTGGCAAGGTTGCCGTAGGTCAGGCCGTTGACGGAGCCCGCGCCTGCACCAGTGTAGGCATAGACCGAGAAATCGGAGTCGTTGGCGATCCAGCCGAAATAGCTGGAGGTCAGGTTAACCTTGTCACCGGCGAAGCTGAAGAGGATGGATTCCTTGCGGCCATCGTTGTCCATGGCATGCTGCGGTGAACCGGTGGACTCGCCGTCATTGTGCTTCACACCCAGGCCGCCGCTCCACGGGGTAAGGTAGGCACTTGCCAACACGGTGTTGCTGCCTTCCGATCCGTTGGCCGTATTCGCCCACGCCGTGGCGGTGGCTGTCACGCTGCCGACCGTATCCTGCGCTGCTCCATACCCCGCCGGCAATTCAAGCGTGCTGCCGGTGAAGGTCCAGGTGGCGGCGATTGCGCCGCCTGCACCACACATGGCCATGCCCGCCAGCAGACAAGCGAGTTTTTGGGATCGTTGATTCCGCATGGTTTTCATTCTTTTTGCTCCTGAAGCCTTGTGATTATTGCTTGATCAGAAACAAGCAATTCCGATGCCACATAATAATTACCGTTTCCAATCAATGCGTTAAAAACACAGCCTTCAGCCCCGTCACAATTTGTGTAAGAAAAAGCGACAGTATCCCGGGGTCAACGTTTGCCCAGCTTGAGCAAGGTCGCGTTCAGATGCGAGCGGATTTCGGGGTCGTCCGGGGCGCGCAGGGCGGCTTCGCGCAGATAGCGCAGGCCTTTTTCAGTCTGTCCCTGCTGCACCAGCACCCAGCCCAGGGTGTCGTTCACCTGCGGGACCTCGGGTGCCAGCGCGCGAGCGCGCTCGGCATGGACAAGTGCCGCGGCCAGGTCGCGCTGCTGCAACAGTACATTGGCCAGGTTGTTGTGGGCACGCGCGTCCTGCGCATCGGTGCGGATCAATTCGTTGAAGACCGAGCGCGCCCGCGGCCAGTCCTTGAGCGCCAGGTACGCCTCGCCCAGGGCATGCCGGGCCAGTCGATCATGCGGGTAACGATTGCTCCAGTCCGCCATCAGCCTGGCCGCTTCGCCCGCCTGATTTGACGCCAGGAGGGCGCGGTACAGGCCGAACAGGCTGTCGGTATTGTTCTGGCCGGCATGGGCGACGCGGAAAGCCTGGCGTGCATCGGCATAGCGCTGCTGCTGCATGCGTAGTTCGCCCAGCAAACCGTGTGCTTCGGCCCGGGCGTCCGGCCTCGCCAACAGCTCGGCGATGCGTTTTTCGGCGTCTGCCAGCTTGCCGGTCTGCAGGTCGATGCGCGCCTGCAACATGAGCGCGGGCAGGTGACGCGGATCGGCCAGCAGCACCTTGCTCAGGCTGTAGCGGGCGGACTCGGTGTCGCCAATGCGCATCTGCTGGGCCGCGACGCGGACAAGCCAGGCGGGATCAAAGACGGCGAGCTGGCTGATGCGGCGCAACGTGGTGCGCGCCAGCTCGACGTTGCCGACGGCGATTTGCGCCAGCGCCAGCGCCATCAGGGTGTTGGCCTGGTCGGGCGCGATGGCCTGCGCATCCTTGGCGATATTGAGCGCTTGCTGGGCGTTGCCCTGCCGCAGATAGAGGCCGCTCAAGGCCAGCAGCGGGCGCAGGTCGCGCGCCTGCAGGCTGCGCGCCTTCTCCAGCCAGCGGATCGCCTCGCCGGGGCGGTCGGATGCTTCTTCCAGACGCGCCAGCTCCATCATCGCACTCGCGTGCCTGGGATCGGCCTTGAGCACGCCGAGATAACGTTGGCGTGCGCGCGGCGCCTGCCCCTCGGCCTCGTCCAGTCGCCCAAGGTTGAGCTGGGCCGCGTGGAATGCCGGGGCGGCCTTGACCACCGCCTCATAGGCCGCGCGCGCGCCGGCACGGTCCCCCGCAGCCAGCTTGGCGACCCCCAGCAGGTTGCGCGCAGACAGATTGTTCGGCTCGCGCCTGAGCACGGCCTCCATCACGGCCACCGCCTTGGCCGGCTCGCCGCGCTTGAGGTGGGTGATCGCCAGCGGCGCGCCGGTCTGCGCCTGCCCCGGATCCTGCTGATAGGCGCGCTGCAGTGCGGCGAACCCCGCATCCTGCTGACCGCGACCGATCAGGCTGAGCCCCAGACCCAGTTGCACATCGGGGCTGTCCTTGGCCTCTGCGGCATCCTGAAACAGCGACGACGCCTTGATGTGGTTGCCCAACCCCATGTGCGCCGAGCCGAGCATAGAGAGGATGCGCGCGTCGTCGGGCTGCGCTCTCAAGGCCGGCTCCAGCATGGCGATGGCACGCTCATACTGTTTTTCGGCCAGGTAGATCGCACCCATCACCTTGCGCGCACCGGCCTCGCGCGGACGCACATTGAGGTACTGGGTCAGATAGCCTTTGGCCCGCTCGAATTCGTTCAGCGCGTAATGCGCCAGCCCGCCCAGCAGCTGCAGCTGTTCGCGGCTGGCCACGAATTCGGGGGGCAGCTGCGACAGCGTACGGGTGACTTCGACGAGCGCTGCGCGCACCTGCGCCTCGTCCCCACGGCGGCCGTGATACAGCGCGCGCAGATAGGCGCCGCGCGGGTCGAAAGCAAACTGTTTCTGCAAATAATCGAGATCGGGCCGGGCTTCGGCATCGCGTTTCAGGTCGAGCAGCAGGCCGGCACGCGCGAGGCGCGCATCCAGGTGGCCGGGCCGGTTGGCGAGGGCACGCGAATAATCCTGCAGTGCCTGGTCCAGCTTGCCTTCGGCATGGGCGATGGATGCCTGCATGGTCCAGGCGTCGGCGTCATTCGGCGCCAGTTGCAGCGCCCGCGTCACGCTCGCACGGGCCTCCTGCGGGCGTCCGGCATTGAGGTGAATGCGCGCCTGCAGCGCCAGTGCGCGTCCCGCGCCGCCCGGCACCTGCTCGGCCTGCTGCGCCGAACCGATGGCGGCGTCGAACTGGCTGAGCGCCATCTGCGCCTGCGCCCGCAACAGCAGGATTTCCAGGCGCGGCGCGGGCGGCAGGCCGGCGGCACCAAATTTTTCCAGCAGCGGTTTGTATTTGGCCTGTTCGAAGTAAGCCTGCGCCTGATAGGTCACGATCTGGCCGCGCGCCGCGCCCAGGCGTTCGGCATCTGCCAACACGCGCTCCGCCGCCGCGAACTCGCCGCGCCGCACATGCGCCTGTCCCAGCAGCACGAGTGCGGGCAGCATGCGCGCGTCCTCCTTCAGCGCATTTTTCAGCTGAATGATCGCGCCGGCGTCGTCGCGACGCTCGTAGCGGGAGAGCGCGTCCTCGTAATAGCGCGCGGCGTCGGCGGCGCGGTCGGCCTGCGCCAGCGGGGCGAGGCTCAGTCCAGCCAGCAGGCCGGCCATCAGAATCGGTTTCAGCATCAGCAGGGTCTCGCTCGTCGAACAGGAGGCGATGGGCGTGGACCGCCATCGCCAGACAGCAGATCAAGCGCAAATACCGTACCCATCGACTCGAGGATCGCGTCGTGCCGCATGGCGCGGGTTTTCGCGCCCCGCCACCGGCACGCCAGCACGTCAACTGTCGAGAGTCGGACTGCAGCGACAGAAACTCGTTAACCCCTTCCAGTGGCAACAGGCCAGGGGGCCAGACCTTATATAATGCGCGTTCTCCTGCCCCTGCCGACCGTCATGTCTCGCACCGACCTGCTGAATTCCCTGCTCGCCCAACGCATCCTGGTTCTCGACGGCGCGATGGGGACGATGATCCAGTCCTACAAGTTTGGCGAGGCGGACTATCGCGGCGAACGCTTCGCCGACTTTGCGCACGACCTCAAGGGCAACAATGACCTGTTGTGCCTGACGCAGCCGCATGTCATCAAGGAAATCCACGCCAAGTACCTGGCGGCGGGCGCCGACATCCTGGAGACCAACAGCTTCAACGCCACCTCGATTTCCATGGCGGACTACCACATGGAGCACCTGGTGCCGGAGCTCAACTTCGCCGCCGCCCGGCTGGCGCGCGAGGCAGCCGACGAGGCGACCGCGGCCAACCCGGCCAAGCCGCGCTTCGTCGCCGGCGTGTTGGGGCCCACCTCGCGTACCGCGACCATTTCGCCCGACGTCAACGACCCGGGTTACCGCAACGTCACTTTCGACCAGCTGCGCGTGGCCTACCTGGAAGCGATCGACGGCTTGGTGAAGGGCGGCGCCGACATCCTGATGGTCGAGACGATTTTCGACACCTTGAATGCCAAGGCGGCGCTGTTCGCGATCGAGGAATACTTCGAGCAGCACGACATGCGCTTGCCGGTGATGATCTCCGGCACCATCACCGACGCCTCCGGCCGCACGCTGTCGGGGCAGACCGGCGAGGCCTTCTGGAATTCGGTGCGCCACGCCAAGCCGCTATCGATCGGCCTCAACTGCGCGCTCGGCCCGGATCTCTTGCGCCAGTACGTCGAGGAGCTGTCTAACAAGGCCGACGTGTTCGTCTCGGCCCACCCCAACGCCGGCCTGCCGAACGCCTTCGGCGAATACGACATGGGTGGCGACGAGATGGCGACCCACATCGGCGAATGGGCGCGCTCGGGCCTCCTGAACATCGTCGGCGGCTGCTGCGGCACCACGCCGGTCCACATCGCCGCCATCGCCAAGGCCGTCGATGGCGTCGCGCCGCGAGTGCCGCCGGCGCTAGAGCCCGCAATGCGCCTGTCGGGGCTGGAGCCGTTCAACGTCGGCAAGGACAGTCTCTTCGTCAACGTCGGCGAGCGCACCAACGTCACCGGCTCCAAGGCCTTCGCCCGCATGATCCTAGAAGGACGCTACGACGACGCATTGTCGGTGGCGCGCCAGCAGGTGGAGAACGGCGCGCAGGTGATCGACATCAACATGGACGAGGGGATGCTCGACGCCGAGGCGGCGATGGTGCGCTTCCTGCACCTGATCGCCTCCGAGCCCGACATCGCGCGGGTGCCGATCATGATCGACTCGTCGAAGTGGAGCGTCATCGAGGCCGGCCTCAAATGCATCCAGGGCAAGGGCGTCGTCAACTCCATCTCGATGAAGGAGGGCGAGGCCGAGTTCATCGAGCGCGCCAAGCTGTGCCGGCGCTACGGCGCGGCGGTGATCGTGATGGCCTTCGACGAGACCGGCCAGGCCGACACCTACGCGCGCAAGACCGAAATCTGCGCGCGCGCCTACAAGCTGTTGACGGAACAGGTCGGTTTCCCGGCCGAGGACATCATCTTCGACCCCAACATCTTCGCGGTCGCCACCGGCATCGAGGAGCACGCCAACTACGCGGTCGACTTCATCGAGGCCACCCGTTGGATCCGCCAGAACCTGCCGCACGCGCATATCTCGGGCGGCGTGTCGAACGTGAGCTTCTCCTTCCGCGGCAACGACGCGGTGCGCGAGGCGATCCACACCGCCTTCCTCTATCACGCGATCCAGGCCGGGATGGACATGGGCATCGTCAACGCCGGTCAGCTCGGCGTCTACGCCAATCTCGATCCCGAACTGAAGGAGCGCGTCGAGGACGTGCTCCTGAACCGGCGCGCCGATTCGACCGAGCGGCTGGTGGCCTTTGCCGAAAACGTGAAAGGCGGCGCCAAGGAAAGGGTCGAGGATCTCGCCTGGCGCCAACTGCCGGTAAACGAGCGGCTTTCTCACGCGCTGGTGCAGGGCACCACGCAATATATTGTTGAAGACACCGAAGCGGCGCGGCTCGAATCCGAACGCCCGCTGCACGTGATCGAAGGCCCGCTGATGGCCGGGATGAACGTGGTCGGCGACCTGTTCGGCGCCGGCAAGATGTTCCTGCCGCAGGTGGTGAAATCCGCCCGCGTGATGAAGCAGGCGGTGGCGCACCTGCTGCCCTTCATCGAAGCGGACAAACAGGCCGGCGACGCGCAGAGCGCGGGCAAGATCATCATGGCCACGGTGAAAGGCGACGTCCACGACATCGGCAAGAACATCGTCGGCGTGGTGCTCGGCTGCAACGGCTACGACATCGTCGATCTGGGCGTCATGGTGCCGGCGCAGAAGATCCTCGACGCCGCCCGCGAGCACAACGCCGACATCATTGGCCTGTCCGGCCTCATCACGCCCTCGCTGGAGGAAATGGCGCATGTTGCCAAGGAAATGCAGCGCCAAGGCTTCACCATTCCGCTTTTGATCGGCGGCGCCACCACCTCGATGGCGCACACCGCGGTGAAGATCGAGCCGAACTACCAGCACCCGGTGGTGTACGTGAAGGACGCCTCGCGTGCGGTCGGCGTGTGCACCCAGCTGCTGTCGAACGACATGCGCGATGCCTTTGCCGCCGAGATCCGCGCGGACTATGCCGTCACGCGCGAACGCCATCTCAAGCACAAGTCCGACACCGTGCGGCTGCCGCTTGCCGAAGCGCGCGCCAACAAGTTCAAGATCGACTGGGCAAGCTACACCCCGCCAGTGCCGAAGCAGCCCGGCGTCCACGTATTGCGCGCCTATGACCTGGCGAAGCTGGTCGAGGTGATCGACTGGACGCCGTTCTTCGCGTCGTGGGAGCTGCACGGCAAATATCCCAAGATCCTCAGCGACGAAGTGGTCGGCGCCGAGGCGACCAAGCTCTACCACGACGCCCAGGCGATGCTGAAGAAGATGGTCGCGGAGAACTGGGTGGAGGCGCGCGCAGTGTTCGGCCTGTTCCCCGCCAACACGGTGAACGACGACGACATCGAGCTGTACACCGACGAATCGCGCTCGAAAGTCTTGATGACCTGGCACAACCTACGCCAGCAGATGAAAAAACCAGAAGGTCGCGCCAACCTGTGCGTCGCCGACTTCGTCGCGCCCAAATCCAGCGGGCTCAAGGACTATCTCGGCGCCTTCGTGGTGACCGCCGGCATCGGCGAGGACGAGCGCGCCCGCGCCTTCGAGGCCGCGCACGACGACTACTCGGCCATCCTCTTCAAGTCGCTGTGCGACCGCCTCGCCGAGGCCTTCGCCGAGCACCTGCATCTGCGCGTACGCAAGGAATACTGGGGCTATGCCGGCGAGGAAGCGCTCGCCAATGACGGCCTGATCGCGGAAAAATACCAGGGCATCCGTCCCGCCCCGGGCTACCCGGCCTGCCCCGAACACAGCGAAAAAGCGCCGCTGTTCGAGGTGCTCGACGCGACCGCTGCCATCGGCGTCAAGCTCACCGAAAACTTCGCCATGTGGCCGGGCGCCGCGGTGTCGGGCTTCTACCTGTCGCATCCTGACAGCCAGTACTTTGCGGTGGCGAAGATCGAGCGCGACCAAGTCGAGGACTATGCCCGCCGCAAGGGCTGGACGCTGGCGGAAGCGGAACGCTGGCTGGCGCCGAACCTGGCGTACCAGCCCGGTTGATTGCTTCTGGGCCGGACTACCCGCCCGCCTGATCCTAACCGGGCAGGGCTTACCAGCCCTGTTGCAGCATTTTCTCCAGCCAGAATAGCCCGATCACGGTCTTGGTTTCGCAGATCTTGCCGCTGCGCAGCCAGTCCATCGCCTCGCCGAACGGCACCCGCAGGATTTCCAGGAATTCGTCGTGGTCGCGGCCGTGGTTGCCTTCCGTAAGTCCCTTCGCCAGGTAGAACGCCAGCCGTTCATCCGAATAGCCGATGCAGGGATAGATGGTGGTGACCTCGCGCCATTCGCCCGCCGTATAGCCGGTTTCCTCTTCCAGTTCGCGCTTCGCGCAGGTGAGGTCGTCCTCGCCGGGGTCGATCTTGCCGGCCGGCAGTTCGATGAAGTCGCGGTGCAGCGGGTAGCGGTGCTGGCGCTCCAGCAGCAGGTCGCCGTTGTCGAACACTGGGATGACGACGACGGCGCCGGGATGGACGATGTATTCGCGCGTCGATTCGCGTCCATCGGGCAGCCGTACGCGGTCGCACTTGACGTGCATCAGCCTGCCCTTGAAAACGGTTTCGCTGGCCAGCGCGGTTTCTGTGAGATCCGGAATGTCGTTTTTCATGGCCGCATGATACCGAGCGCGCACAAAAAAACCGGGTTCTTGCGAACCCGGCGGAACGGAGGAGACAACCCTCATTGCGGAGAACTTCCTGCCTGCAGCGCAAACAGCAAGCATTTGCATGCTATGAAGGGAATCAAATTTTGGCTATACAACTTTAGTTGTAGATGCAGCCTAACTCACTGATAAATAAGTTAATTATTTTTGCGGTCACGGGTAAAAACCGGGCCTGGGCGCCCATTTTTCTGATTCCAGCCCGGATTCGGGTCCTGTTTGAGCCGGCCCAGACAGGCTGCACCGCCTTAAAAGGCCCTGACTTTTTCGCGCAGGGCGGAGTACTGGCGCCGGCTGACCGGCAAACGCTCTTCAAGCCCGTCCAGCCGCAGAAAATGGCCGTCGTCCTCGCCGAGCAACTTGCCGATTTCACGGATGCGCGCGCTGGCAACCAGGCAGTTGCGGTGGATGCGCAGGAAGGCTTCGCCGAATTCGCTCTCGAGCCGGGTGAGCGATTCCTCGATGAGGAATTCGCGCGCGGCGGTGCGCACGGTGACGTATTTCAGTTCCGCCTTGAGGTAGAGAATGTCCGCCACCGGGATCAGCACGATGCGGCCCTTCTCGTTGACCGACAGGTGCGTGCGCGCCTTGGGATGCGCCTCGCGCAGGTGGTCGAGGGCAGCCGCATTCAGACGGTGCGCCCGCGACAGGGCGCGGACCAGACGATCGGCGCGCACCGGCTTCAGCAGATAGTCGACGGCATTCAGATCGAATGCCTGGCAAGCGTAGGCGTCGTAGGCGGTACTGAAGATGATGGCAGGCGGGGCAGCCAGATGGTTGAGGTGGGCGGCGCATTCCAGGCCGTCCATGCCGGGCATGCGGATATCGAGAAGCACCACGTCGACCGGCTGCTGCTGCACCTGATCCAGGGCGTCCAGCCCGTTGTCGGTTTCACTGATGATGTCGACCGGCAACGTATCCGCGCAATCCGCCAGCACGTCGCGCAGACGGCGGCGAGCGGGCGCCTCGTCATCGACGATGAGGACGCGCAGGGGCGGGTTGGGTGCGTTCACGGGTATAGGGAATGACGATGTGCACCTGATAAACGGCACCCAGCGGCTCCAACTTGAGCTGGGCGTCGAGATCGAAGTGCAGCAGCAGGCGTTCGCGGATATTGTCCAGCGCGATGCGGTTGCCCTTGTGATGACCTGCCTCTGTGGCAATCGGGTTGCGCACCACGACGTGCACCTTGTCGGCACTGCGATAGATATTGAGGCTGATTTCGCCGCCCGCCGGCTGCGGCTCGATGCCGTGATACACCGCGTTTTCCACCAGCGGCTGGATCACCAGCGGCGGAATCAACGCGTCGCCCGGCATTTTCTTGATATGCCAGACCACCTGCAGGCGATCGCCCAGGCGCAACTGCTCCAGTTCCAGATAGGCGCGGGTGAGCGCCACCTCGTCTTCCAGCGGCGCCAGCTGGTTGGCGTTGCCCATCAATGCGCGGAAAAGATCAGCCATGTTTTCCAGCGCACGCTCGGCACGGCGCGGATCGCTGCGCACCAGTGACAGCACAGCGTTCAGGCTATTGAACAGGAAATGCGGACGGATGCGCGCCTGCAAAGCCTGCAGCCGCGCCTCGGTGATGGCGGGCGACAGCGCGCGGGCACGCAGGTTGAAATAGGCCAGCAGGCCTGCACCGATCAGCAGGGCAAACACCGCCACGCCGGTCAGCGGTACCGGCAGCGAACCGGCCAGCAGCGGATTCAGCCATAGCGTCGCCAGCAGCGGCACCGTCATGCCCAGTGCCAAGGTGAATCCCACGCCCACCCGATAGGGCTGGCTGCGCAGCCAGCGCCCTGCCGCACACAGCGCCAGCAGAGTCAGCAGCAGGGCCGGTTGCGCCAGCGCCGACAAGGCGATGAACTCCGCCCAGAACGCCTGCGCATCCGCGGCGCGCACCACCACACCGGCAATCAGCGCCGCCTCGACCGTCAGCGCGATCCGCAGGTTCACCCCCAGATGACAGAAGTTCGGCAATTCGACCTGCCGGTTGTTATGATTCCTTTTTTTCATTCCCCGTTCCTGCCCCATGAGCACGTCATCGACGCCGCCGGACGGCGCCCCCGCCGCCTGGTCCGGCCGCTTTTCCGAGCCGGTTTCCGAAATCGTCAAACGCTATACGGCGTCCATTTCTTTCGATTATCGGCTGGCCGAGTTCGATATTCAGGGTTCGCTGGCGCACGCCGCCATGTTGCACCACGTCGGCGTCCTGTCCAAGGACGACCTGGAAGCGATCCGGAGCGGCATGGCCGAACTGTTGGCCGAGATTCGTGCCGGCGGATTCAGCTGGTCGCTGGACAAGGAAGACGTCCACCTCAACATCGAAGCCGCGCTGACCGCGAAAATCGGTGACGCCGGCAAGCGCCTGCATACCGGCCGCAGCCGTAACGACCAGGTGGCGACCGATATTCGCCTCTATCTGCGCGATGCGATCGACCGCATCCTGGACGGACTCCGCGCCTGCCAGACTTCGCTGGTCGACCTCGCCGAGCAGCACGCCGATACCGTGATGCCCGGATTCACCCACCTGCAGGTGGCGCAGCCGGTGACCTTTGGCCACCACCTCCTGGCTTACTTCGAAATGCTGGCGCGCGACGCCGAGCGCATGGCCGACTGCCGCCGTCGCGTCAACCGGCTGCCTTTGGGTGCCGCCGCGCTGGCCGGCACCAGCTATCCGATCGACCGCCAGTTTGTGGCCGACCAGCTCGGCTTCGACGCGGTGTGCGAGAACTCGCTCGACGCCGTCTCCGACCGCGACTTCGCCATCGAGTTTGCCGCCGCAGCCGCCTTGGTGATGACCCATTTGTCGCGCCTGTCGGAAGAACTGATCCTGTGGATGAGCCCGCGCTTCGGCTTCATCGACCTCGCAGACCGTTTCTGCACCGGATCTTCCATCATGCCGCAGAAGAAGAATCCCGATGTGCCCGAGCTGGTGCGCGGCAAAACCGGGCGGGTCAACGGCCATCTGGTCGCCCTGCTGACGCTGATGAAGGGCCAGCCGCTGGCCTACAACAAGGACAACCAGGAAGACAAGGAGCCGCTGTTCGACACCGTCGACACGCTGACCGACACGCTGGCGATCTACGCCGATATGCTCACCGGGGTCACGGTCAAGCCCGACGCAATGCGCGCCGCGGTGATGCAGGGCTTCGCCACCGCCACCGATCTGGCCGATTATCTGGTGAAGAAGGGCGTGCCCTTCCGCGATGCGCACGAAGTCGTGGCGCGCGCGGTGCGGGCGGCCGACACCAGCGGGCGCGATCTGGCCGACCTGAGGCTCGCCGAATTGCAGACGTTCAGCCCGCAGATCGCGGACGACGTCTACGCCGTGCTGACGCTGGAAGGCTCGCTTGCCGCCCGCAACCATTTCGGCGGCACCGCGCCGGCCCAGGTGCGCGCGGCCATTGCTCGGGCACGGCAACGCATTTAGGTCGCCGGCTCAAGCCGCACTGGCGGCGGCGCGTGCTCGCGGCAGATCCGCCGCACCTCGGGGCTGGAAAGCTTTTCCTGCATCAACCCGCAAAAATAGCTGCGCGGCCCCAGCCGCTGGTTGTGGCGGCAGCTGGCGCACACGCCGAAGGTGCGCTTGCCGCTTTGCGCCTGCACCTGGGCCAGCACCTGCCGCAACACCACCATCGCCGACGTCACCCGCGCCGGACTCGCGGTCTGCACGATATCGCGCCAGGCGCCCCCGGCGCTCAGCGTCTTCAGCAGGTTGGTCCCCCCTTCGGCCAGGATCAACCGCACCACCCGGCCATCGCGGGGGTCTGCATACCGCGAGATCAATCGGCGGCGCGCCAGCACCAGCACGGTTTGCGACACCGTGCCCTTGGTCAGTCCGAGGTATTCGGTCAGCGCCTGCGGCGTGTTGCTGAAGCGGTTGGCCTGGTTGAGATAAAACAGCACCTGCAGATGCACCGGCTGCAGCCCCTGCGCCGCCCCCGCCTGCCGCAAGTCGGCCCGGGTCAGCAGCGACAGCCGCTCGACCAGGTCAAACAGGGTGAGCGCCTGGCTTTTCAAAAGTGTTAGAAGCGGACCATGACGCCGCCCTGCGCGGCGATCAGCGCGGCCAGCTTGTCGTAGAGCGGCTCGCCGCTCTTAGTGTCGACCCAGTTGGTGTCCTGCGGCTTGAAGTGGAAGCCGCCCGAGCGCGCGGCGACCCAGATTTCGCGCGCGACGCCGTGGCGGTTGATGATGATCTTGCTGCCATCATCGAACTCGACCTCGATGATGCCGTCGGCCGGCGTCTCGAAATCCAGATCGGCGTCTTCCAGCGCCTGTTCGATGCGGGCCAGAGTGGCGCCAGTAGCCTGGTTGAATTCAATTTCAGTCATGATGTCCCGTGCTAACATTTCGCGCATGAAACTGCGCACCCTATATATAGTGTCCCTGCTGCTGTGCGGGCTTGGTCTGACGGCCTGCGGCTCCAAGGGTGACCTGTATCTTCCCGAAAAACCTTCCGCACCGCAACGGACTTCCAATTGAATACCCTGAACCGCATCGACGGCCGCCTCCATCTTGAGGACGTGGCCCTGGACACGCTTGCCGAACGCTTCGGCACGCCGCTCTATGTCTACTCCCGGCAGGCGCTCGAAAACGCCTACCAGGCGTATAGCGACGCCTTTTCCGAAACGCCGCATCTCATCTGCTACGCGGTCAAGGCCAACTCCAGCCTGGCGATCCTCAACCTGTTCGCCCGGCTCGGCGCAGGATTCGACATCGTTTCCGGCGGCGAGCTCGCCCGCGTGCTGGCCGCCGGCGGCGACCCCGGCAAGGTCGTGTTCTCCGGCGTCGGCAAGACCGCGGACGAGATGCGCGCCGCGCTCGAAGCAGGCATCCTCTGCTTCAACGTCGAATCGGTCAGCGAACTGCACCGCCTGAACCGCGTGGCGGGCGTACTGGGCAAGATCGCGCCGGTGTCGTTCCGCGTCAACCCCGACGTCGACCCCAAGACCCATCCCTATATTTCCACCGGGCTCAAGGAAAACAAGTTCGGCGTGCCGATTGCCGACGCACCCGCGCTGTATCGCCTGGCCGCCGGCCTGCCGAACCTGAAAATCACCGGCATCGACTGCCACATCGGCTCACAGCTGACCGACCTGTCGCCGCTGGCCGATGCCGCCGACCGCGTGCTGACGCTGGTCGATGCGCTCGCGGCCGAGGGCATCGTGCTGCATCACATCGACCTCGGCGGCGGCGTCGGCATCCGCTACCGCGACGAGACCCCGCCCGACCTTGCCGCCTATGGCCGTGTACTGGCGGCGCGCTTTGCCGGGCGGCGCGAGAAGCTGCTGCTGGAACCGGGGCGTTCGCTGGTCGGCAACGCAGGCCTGCTGCTCACCCGGATCGAATACCTGAAGCCGGGCGAAGACAAGAATTTCGCCATCGTCGATGCCGCGATGAACGACCTGATGCGACCCGCGCTGTACGAGGCGTATCACGAAATCGTCGCCGTCAACGAACGGAAAACCTCGGCCAAGCGCTACGACATCGTCGGCCCGATCTGCGAGACCGGCGATTTTCTTGGCTTTGCGCGCGATCTCGCGATCGAGGAAGGCGACCTACTGGCGTTGCTTTCGGCCGGCGCCTACGGCATGAGCATGGCGTCGAACTACAATTCGCGTCCGCGAGCGGCCGAAGTGCTGATCGACAAGAATGAAATCCACCTCGTTCGCGAGCGTGAAACAATGGATGGCCTGATGGCCGGAGAACGGCTTGTTTATTGACTTTCACCGAAACCGTCCGTCGCTTGACTTGATTGTTTTTTAGTGTCGGATCAATACATTTTGCTTGACTGCGACAATTTTTATCGATTTATCATCTCGACTTCTTGACTATTTATTGAACACACAGGAAAAGTCACTAGAATGAGGCTCACCAAGCGGAGCCTCGGTATCGCCCGTGTTTAGCGGGATTCGGGCAAGTCGGTCGCCTGTCGGTACCACGCTTTGGAAGTGCAAATTCTGACTGCACGTGGCTTCAAGCTGTAGTGATGAGTGAATGTGTTCAACTTCTAAGGAGTGATAGATGGCAACAGTAAAAAAACCCGCAGCCAAACCGGCAGCTAAAAAGGCCGCTCCGGCTAAAAAGGCAGTCGCCGCCAAAAAGCCCGTAGCCAAGAAAGCAGCCGCCAAGCCGGCAGCCAAAAAGGCCACTCCGGCTAAAAAGGCAGTCGCCGCCAAAAAGCCCGTAG
>Ga0299912_10000216_pt1 | contig 59090 bp, 38 predicted proteins | sample RVTome_2_FD_207667 | JGI IMG/M metagenome (GOLD analysis project Ga0299912, IMG submission 207667) | Soil microbial communities from uranium-contaminated site in the Upper Colorado River Basin, Wyoming, United States - RVT95D214 (version 2) ... | reverse complement strand
TAGCGGGCCAGACCATCAATCGGATTCGCACTCAGAATATTAGCGACCGCTATCCGCCCGGAGCCTACACCTATACCGCCAATATCGGCGACCATCCGAGCGTGATTTGGGATTCGGACTCCTTCCCTTGGACGAAGGCCGCGGCGGGCGATGATGGCTGGGCCAGGAACGAATCCTCTGTGGGGCTGACGCCGGCGGAATATGCTCTGCGTGGCGCCATTCCCAATCCGTTCAATCCGACCACCACGCTGAGCTTTGAGCTGCCGCAGGCTGGATCGGTGAAGCTGTCGGTTTACAACGTCACCGGGCGCGAAGTGGCCACGCTGGTGAACGGTTGGCGCGATGCCGGAAACCACGAAGTCACCTTTGATGCTACGGGTTTGGCTTCGGGTCTCTACGTCTACCAGTTGACCGCCGGCGATTTCCACGCCATCGGCAAGATGATGCTGCTTAAATAGTTCCGAGTGGCGAGTTGCGAGTTCCGAGTAAGTAGGGGCGCGGCATGCCGCGCCCCTTTTATTATTGCTAATTGCTGAGAGCCGTTTATTTGACCAGCATCATTCCGCCAGTAGGCGGATGGTCCGTCAACTGACGGACTCACTTCACCAATATCATTCCGCCAGTGGGCGGACTATTCTGCTGAAATGCCAAATCATTTTAGCAGAATTAGCTTCTTGGCCTCGCCGTGGCCGTTCGCCTGCAGGCGGTAGAAATACATGCCGGAGGGCAGATGCGAGGCATCGAATGTGGTTTCATGCGTCCCCGCCGGCCGATAGGCGTTCACCAAGACGGCGACTTCGCGGCCCAGCAGATCGTACACCCTTAGCCTTACCCATCCATCTTCGGGCAGACCGAAATTGATGGTGGTGATGGGATTGAAGGGATTCGGATGATTCTGTCCCAGCGTGTAGGATTCCGGAACCGCCGTGGCGATGGGCGTCATCCAATCCGCGAAGGATTCGCCGCTGTTGTCCCAATTATCAATCGCCGGCCCGTCGCCCGTGCTGAATTTGCTGAAGGGAAAACTGTCCTGATCGTAAATGGTGCCAGGATAGAGGCCGACGTAGCCGTTGTAGGTGTAGTTCCCCGAGGGCGCCGATCTGGGGATGTTCTGGGTGCGATCGCGATTCAGACTGAATCCCGCCGGGAGGGTCAGGTTCACGGGTCCCAGAGTGGGACCGGTTTGATGACCGTTGGGCAGGGTGATGTCGCACCAGACGTCCACCGTCGCCGGCGATGATCCGCTGTTGGCAATGGCGATGTTGTAGCTGAAGCTGCCTCCGGTGGAGGGGATGATGATGGGCGTGCCGTAGGGCGTCAGTGTGACGGTGACGGGTGATGTGCCGGTGAAAAGCGGATAGTGGTATCCCATGTCTATCACACCGGCATCCTGGACACCGTCGGTGCGAGTGGTGCCTATGACCATCGGCGATGCGGGATCGCCGGCGTCAACGCAAGGCGATTGCTGAGATTGACCCGCGGCGATTTGGGAGAGATAGAAATTGCCTTCGGGACCGACCACGAATGTTGGATTCGATTGGATGTTGCCCACGCCTTCAAATCCATCCTGGATGCAGGAGTAAGTAGCGGCGAAGGCGCCGGTGGAATCGTAGATTTGGCCGCTGGTTCCCAGGCCGGTATTGCCCCAGAGGATCAGGTTCTCCCCCACCGGGTGAGCTCCAGACTCACTATGAATTCCCCCACCGTAACGCACGGAGGTATTACAGACAATCGTCAGATTGGCGAACGTGGGTGAAGTATTGTTGCAGCGGATCCCGCCGCCTCCACACGTGAGTCAGGAGCCTGTTGATGAGTTAAATTCAATCAGGCAATTGGCCAGTGTAGCGGCGGGATCGCCCGACAGATAGATGCCTCCCGTGACGCTGGCCGTGTTGTGGCTGAAGACGGAGTTGCTGATGTTCATGGCTGAACTAATACCCAGCAAACCGCCGCCATTCCCGCCGCCACTTGAATTGTAGAGAAAGCGGCAATCCTCAAGGGTCAAGGCCGAGAGGCTGGCATACATGCCGCCACCTTGGGTGGTGCAAGAATTATTGGCGATGGTGCAGCCGCGAAAGACGGCCGGCGCGTTGTAGCAGTAAACTCCGGCTCCGTACATGCTGGCCGCATTGGCGCTGATCAAGCAGTGCTCAAAGGTGGGCGCCGCATTCATGCAGAAGATGCCGCCGCCGCTGTTCTCCGGCCAGTACGTTGAGGCGCTCCCCAATGAAATTCGACAATAGCTCAAGCGGCTTGAGGAGGCTCCCGATCCGGTGAATCTGAGCCCATGCCACTTCTGCGGATTGGTCAGCGGATCGCAGTCGAAGATTATCGAGTCCGATTCAGTGCCCAGCGCCGTCAGGGTCCCCAGTACCTTAAAGGGATACCAGGCCGTGAACGAAAAATGAGCCGGAGGCAAGATGGTCAGAGAATCTCCGGCGTTCACGATGATGGTGCTGTCCACCAGATAGAATCCGGGATCGAGGGTTCCGCTGAGAACTCCCGAAAGGTGAATCTGCGCCCACGACGGTAATCCGCAGCAACTCAGCATGATTATGCCTACAAGGGCAAACCGTCTCATAGGATCTCCACAATTAGATTCAGGCTTTTGGATGTTGGCCAACCGTATTTGTTACTTGAGCAGCACCATTTTCCCGCTCTGCACATTTGCCCCGGCGCGCAGGAGGTAGAAGTACAAGCCGCTGGGGTAGGCTGATGCGTCGAAAGTGGCCGCATGCTGCCCGGCACCCTGAACGCCATCCACCAGAACCGCCAACCTCTTGCCCTGCAGATCGTAGACGCTAAGTTGAATGTCGCTCTGTTCGGCCAACCGATAGCGGATTTGGGTTGCTGGATTGAAGGGATTGGGAGAGCTCCATGCCAAATCCACTTCCGCGGGGGAAATCTCCGCCTGCAAACCTGGGGAAGCATCCCAGCCGCAAAGCCTCCAATCGCTCCCCAGTGGCCCCCCTAAATCGCCGGCCAGCACCACAAAAGTAAAGCTGAACATGTCCCAAACGACATCTGGGTATTCGCCTACAAAGGCGCGATAGGTGTAGATCCCGGGAGGGGCACTGCCCGGAATCGTCTGAGTCAGGTTGCGCTCCAGCGAATCCTGAGCAGCGAGGATCAGGTCATCGCGCTGACGAATGGGGCGCAGACTTCCATTAGGCAAGAGGAAATTCATCCAGAAGTCGTACGTGACGGTAGAATCCGTCTCATTGCGGATTTTAAGCTGATAGTCGAAAGAACCGCCACCGGGCGGAATGATGATCGGCGGATTGAGGGGCGTCAGGGAAATGGTAAGCGGCGAAATGATGCCGCCATTAAAGGTGTGCATGATTGTGCCTGCAGTCCCGCTCACCCAACCGCTCATATTGTTGACCATGCTGACGCCGCGATAGACCAGTGTGGTCGAGCCGGCGTCATATTGGGTTACCCAGGAATCCCCGCCATTGTACGTGGCATAGATGATGCCGTATCGGGCCACCGCCCAGCCGTGATTCGCATCGGAAAAATAAATCTGATACAGCCAACTGGTATTGCCGGTTACGCAAGGCGCCCAGGTCTGGCCGCCATTGGTGGTCTTCAGTACCGTCCCGTTGGCGCCTGCGGCAAAGACGGTATCCTCATCCACGCAAAAGACGCTCTGGAGGTAGGCCGTGGATCCAGATACTTGCGGATTCCAAGTCTGGCCGCCATTATCCGTGTAAAGAATCGTCCCGCTCTGCCCTACTGTCCAGCCATCTTGATCATTGGCAAAACGGATAGACCAGAGCGCCATGGTGCTGCCGGTGGGCTGGATGGTCCAGGTCTGGCCTGCATTGGTCGTGTGCAGCACAAAACCCTGCTGACCGCAGGCCCAGCCGGTCAATGAATCCACAAAATGGACGTAGTAGATGAACTGAGTAATTCCGCTGGATTGGGCTGACCAGGTCTGCCCGCCATCCGTAGATGCCAGAATGGTCCCATTCTGGCCGCAGCACCAACCATAGTCTTCATCCAGGAAATACACCGCCATTAGAGAGATGGTGACTCCGCTGGCTACGGGGCTCCAGAGATTTCCGCCATTGTCGGTGCGCAGAATGGTGCCGCTGGCGCCGACGCTGACGGCTTTCTGTTCGCTCAAAGCGGCGACGCCATACAGGGCGACCGTTGTCCCGCTGTTCTGCGGTTGCCAGACCGCCAGAGTGACGGAAGGATTGAGCGCCAGCATCGCGGCCAGCGCCAAAGCTAAAATCATGAGGCGTTTCATTTTGATTTCTCCTCCGCTGGTGGATTAGTGGGTTATTCGGATAGTATAATATACATACCCAAAATATGCTGGCGCAAGCACAAAGAGAAATATTTCGCAAAACCAGATGCTTTCAGAAGGAGCAAAAAGGGGCGACCCCATAAGGTCGCCCCCATATCTCGCAATTCGCCGCTCGCCACTTGAAACTATTTGATCAGCATCATTCCGCCAGTAGGCGGACTATTCTACTGAAATGCCATCATTTCAGCAGCATTAGCTTCTTGACGGCGCTGAAGCTGCCGGCAGTCAGGCGATAGACGTAAATGCCGGACGCCAAACCGGAGGCATCGAATGTGGTTTCATGCGTCCCCGCCGGCCGATAGGAGTTCACCAGAACGGCGACTTCGCGGCCCAGCAGATCGTATACCGCCAGCTTTGCCCATCCATCTTCAGGCAGACTGAAGTTGATGGTGGTGATCGGATTGAAGGGATTGGGATGATTCTGTCCCAGAGTGTAGGATTCCGGAATGGCCGTGGCGATGGGCGTCATCCAATCCGCGAAGGATTCGCCGCTGTTGTCCCAATTATCAATCGCCGGCCCGTCGCCCGTGGCCGACTTGCTGAAGGGGAAACTGTCTTGATCGTAAATGGTGCCCGGATAGAGGCCGACGTAGCCGTTGTAGGTGTAGTTCCCCGAGGGCGCCGATCTGGGGATGTTCTGGGTTCGATCGCGATTCAGACTGAATCCCGCCGGGAGGGTCAGGTTCACGGGTCCCAGAGTGGGACCGGTTTGATGACCGTTGGGCAGGGTGATGTCGCACCAGACGTCCACCGTCGCCGGCGATGATCCGCTGTTGGCAATGGCGATGTTGTAGCTGAAGCTGCCTCCGGTGGAGGGGATGATGATGGGCGTGCCGTAGGGCGTCAGTGTGACGGTGACGGGTGATGTGCCGGTGAAAAGCGGATAGTGGTATCCCATGTCTATCACGCCGGCATCCTGAACACCGTCGGTGCGAGTCGTGCCTATGATCATCGGCGATGCGGGATCGCCGGCGTCAACGCAAGGCGATTGCTGAGATTGACCCGCAGCAATTTGGGATAAGAAGTAGCTCCCCTGTGGAGTACTGACGAACAGAGGATCAGTGCTGATGTTGCCGATGCCGGGGAAGCCGCCCTGGATGCAGGAGTAGGTGACCATTGCCTGGGGATCAATCAAAGGGCTGGCATTATTCCAAAGAATCGAATTCAGCATAGTTAGGGAACTGCCATAAGTGATGTGGCTTCCATTAATTCCTTGTCCTGGACTTCCGGGTGGGGCTTGTGATAATCCGAAACCTCCAGCCCCGCCGGATCCGCCCTGACCTTGGCTTAGCGCGGATTGAGCAGTAAGCGTGCAATTAATGAGGCTTAGGGAGGAACCCCAAGCTGCCGTCAAGGCCAATCCATTACCACCATAACCATTACCGCCTGCGCCACCATTACCGCCGCTTATTTGTTCATATCCATAACCGCTGGCATCGCCGCCGGATCCACCAGTTCCGCCGAATCCATTCCCGGGATTATTTCCCCAAAACAGGTTATTTTGTAACGTTGCGAATGATGATTCTGCATAAATTGCGCCGCCACTCCCGCCGGCACCAGCTCCACCCGCTCCACCGGCTCCACCGTTGATAAACATGTAATACCAACCGTAGGCATTGCCACCATGACCTCCGATGCCGCCCTGCCCTTGCCCAGTGAAATTGTCAGCGATCATATTATCTGCTATGATAGCGTTGGATATTTTTAGATAGATGGCCCCGCCGGATCCTCCAGTTCCAAAACCCCCTGCACCACCAGGGCCGCCCATCCCTGAACTCGAGTAACCACCGCTCCCCCCCTGGCCTCCAAAACCGAACCCGGTTCTATTCTGGCTTATAGTATTGAGACAAATTAGAGGATTGGAAGCCTCACAGTAAATAGCGCCGCCATGTCCGGCTTGCACACTACCACCCGGCCCGCCGGATCCTCCGGGTGTGGTCGCGTCCGTGCCGGCAATCCCCAACACATTCCTTGTCCGACAATGGCTAATCAGGCAATGGCTGACGAGCAGCCGCGATGAATTCTTAATGTACAGGCCTCCCCCGTGCATATAGGGATCAAGGGCGGGCGAGGCTGTGCCATACTTGATTTCGCAATAGACCAGTTTAGAGCTGTCGCGGGGGCTCAGGTTGGTGTGGAGGAAATCCAAGCTTCCGCTGCCCTGAGTCGTATCCGTCGCGATGAAACGGATGGAATCTTGTTCCGTTCCCACCGCCAAAATCTGCCCTTCGATGCGAAAGCGGCAGTTGGGAACGATTAGCACATCCACACCGGGCTCGATAGTCAGTGTGCTGTCCCGATGGACGAGGATATTGCCGTCCAGAATGTAGGGCGATCCCGCCAGAGTCCAGGCGCCGGAGACATAGCCGCCGGGGATATGCGTGTCCCCCCAGGCGCCGCCGGAAGACAAAAAAAGGACGCCCCACAGCAGTCCGGTGATTTCCCGCTTCATGGTTGCCTCCTTAAGTTGGTTCTTAAGTGCGTGTTTTTTAGATCAGGTGAATGGCTACGCCCCATAATATAGCAAATATAACCAAAATTAGTCAAGAGTTTTTTGCCGAAAAACGCAAAAATAATGTCTTTGACGATAACCCATCGGAGTCGAGGCTGACCCCGACTATCCGATCAGGAGGCCGGATTGCCTCAATCCGGCACGTCGGGGTCGAGGGCGACCCCGCCTCCCGTTTGATGCGCGGGGGCGCAGATTACTGCGCCCCCATATTCTGCAACTCGCCGCTCGCCACTTGAAACTATTTGACCAGCATCATTCCGCCAGTCGGCGGATGGTCCGTCAACTGACGGACTCACTTCACCAATATCATCTTCTTGGCCTCGCTGTGGCCGTTGGCCCGCAGGCGGTAGAAATACATGCCGGAGAGGAAGTTGGAAGCGTCCCATGTGACATCGTGATAGCCGGCTTGGCGCCGACCGTTCACGAGAATTTCAACGAGGCGGCCGGCGAGATCGAAGACTTCAAGCCTTACCTGACTCGCCGCTGGCAGCTCGTATCTGATGACTGTCGCTGGATTGAAGGGGTTGGGATAGTTGCCTCGGAGGGCGAAATCCAGGGGTAATTCGGCCCATGCCGCATCGTCTCCCCAGCCGAGGAGCTCCCAATCCCGATTGTGGGCTGCAGGACTATCGTTGCCGTAGAGCTTGGTGAAGGGAAAGAAATCCTGATCCAGCGTTCGCCATGTGCGGTGATCTCGCACGATGGCAGTGTAGGTATAGATGCCCGGCGCCGCCGAGGCTGGAACGAATTGAGTCAGATTAGGACGAGAGATCGAGGCTCCGACGGGCAGCAGCACATTATTTCGTACCAGGACCGGGAACGGCGCTCCTCCGGGCGGCGTGATGGTGGTCTGGACGTCAATCGCATAGGCGGCGGAGTCGTTATTCTGGATCAAGAGATCGAACTGGAAGCTGCCGCCGTTGGCCGGTATGGTGATGGGCGGATCATGAGGGTAGAGCGCCACCTGGACGGGCGTGGACTGGTCGAAGTAGAAGGCGCCCATATCGGCGACCGTCAAATCCGGATCGTGGGGACTGGCCGGGTCACCGGCATCTATGCACGGGGAACCGGCCTGGAGGTGGTAATCGCCCCCGGCGGGATTCACGAGCAGGGGATCGAGGTAGATGTTGTAATAATTATCGCAGGAATCTCCATTGGCATTGACGGTGATGATCTGCTGCAAGCCTCCAGGGATGTGCGTGCCAGAGAAATTGCCGGCGACGTTGTTGAAGAAATCTGAATAGCGAATGTCCGGGTTGGCAGTGCTCGAATTAAGCGAAAGCGCCGCGCTACCGGTGGAACCCACAATGATGGAATTGGCGAGCGTGAAGACCCCGCTGGTGTACAGATATACACAAGCGCCTGCCGGCGCAGAATTGCCGCTGAATGTGCAATTGGTGAAGGATGGGCTGCCACTCTGTATCCGGATCCCGCCGCCCTCTTCGGCAGATGAATTATCACTGATTGTGCAATAGCGGAAGATAGAGTTCGATCCGCCGCAGATAATCCCGCCGCCGCGACTATCTGAAGAATCATCTGAAATAACACAATAGCTGAAGATTGAACTGTCGCTGCTGCAGCTAATGCCTCCTCCGCCATAGGCATCTTCCGTGCCCGGCACTTCGCTGACGTTTTGGCGGATGGTGCAATAGCTCACCGTTAGATAGGAATCGCCACTATAGATCCCACCGCCATAAACCGATGCCCAATTGTCCCGGATGATGCAGCGGGCAATTTCCGCTTCGCTGTCAATGGCATATATTCCAGCGCCATAATAGGCATGTCCGCCGCTGATGGTCATATCGGAAATCGTCAGATCGTGAACGTTTTCCAGATGCAAAACGCCGCTGGAATCTTCGGCATCAAGAATTGTCGTATCTTCGCCGCTGCCTTCCAAGGAAATATAGCTCAGGCAGATCAGCGGGAATAGCTCGTCATTGGACGAGGGGCTATAGGTTCCCGGCGACAGATAGATAGTGCGTGGATTTTGAGGATCAGGCTGAATGATGGATAAGGCATACCAGACATTGCGCAGCGGATCTGCCGGAGTCAAGCCGCTGTTGGAATTGCTGCCGGTGGGCGACACATAGAGATCGGCATTGACCTGTGTCAGCGCTGAGTGCAGGATGTTGAAGCTGAAGTATGGAAGGGGTGCCGCGTAATAATTCGTGGGCACAATCACGGTGAATGTGTCCAAAACAACGTTCACCGTCCATGTGTAATATTCATGATAGAGGTCATTCCCAAGGGCGGCGGAATTGAAATAGACATTGCAACGATTCGAAGAATTCCAGATGGGCTGGCTGCCGTGGAAATGAATGCCGCCACCCATGTTGTCGCAGGAGTTATTGCGGATCGTGACTCCTGCTAAGCTCGGATCATTATCATCCTCCGAATCATTCAAATACAATCCGCCACCTCTATAACCCGCATGATTTCCTGTGATGAGGCAATTGTTCAGGGAGGGCCTCGGGCCGCTCGATTGGTTGTATCCTTGATTGTATATGGCGACTCCCCCTCCGCTCCAATCAGCCGTGTTGTCCGCAAAAGTGCAATTCGTGATTGGGCCACCATAGCGAAATCCCCAAAAACCGCCTCCGCTGTTTGCACTATTGCCGCTGAACTCGCAATCGGTTATGGGAGCGTGGGTGTAATATTCGCAGGCCATTCCCCCGCCGGCTCCGCCGGCCGAATTGGAAGCAAAGTTGCAGTTGCTGATGACCGCGTCAGAATACTCCAGATATATGCCGCCGCCGTCATCCAGGGCAAAGTTGTCGCTGAAGGTGCAAAACGTAAACGTGGGATCGGATTCCGAACAGAAGACTCCGCCGCCATCTGGTTGTGGCCATGCCAGACCGGATTGGCAACTGGTTATGGTGCAATGAGTGAAGGACGTCGTAGAACCGCCCACCATGAAGATTCCACCTCCTTGGTAGGCATTGCCATTGCGGATCGTCAAATCTTCGACCGTGGAACTAGTGACTCCATTGAAATATAAGACGCGACTACTATCCAGGCCATCCAGGATCGTGGTAGTCTCGCCGCTACCTTCGAGGGACAGTCCACTAAGCCAGATCAACGGATAAGCCTCCTCATTCGTCAGCGAGCTGTAAACCCCCGCCGCCAGATGAATGGTGTGCGGATTTTGGCTACTGGCCTGGATGATCGAAGTGGCGTAAGCAATGGTGCGGAGCGGATCGGCCGGCGTCAATCCGCTGTTGGAATTGCTGCCCGTCGGGGAGACGTAGAGGTCGGCGTTGACCTGCGGCAGGACGCCATGCTGGATGCTGAAATTGAACAGATTGATCGGCGTGGCGAAGTAATTGGTGGGATACATGACCGTGAACGTGTCCACGTAGACGCTGATCGTATCCGAATTGGAGAAGAGATCGCGACCGATGGGAGCCTGATTCGAGTAGATATTGCAGCGATTCGTCGGAGAAAATGCGAGGTTTGTTGAGTTTTGAATGTAGATGCCGCCCCCCTGTAGACCGGCGATGTTTGCAGAAATGGTCACATTCGCAAGCGCCGACTGGATTTGCGCCTGGAAGTCACCATTGAAATGGATCCCGCCGCCGTAATAAGCGGCCGAATTGCCGATTATGGTGCTGTTTTCAAGAGTCCCATTGTTCAATCCCCAAGAGATTGCTCCGCCAGATCCATCCGTGGAATTGCTACTGAAGCTGCAATCCCCAACATAGGTGATATCACCGCTCAGCGCTCCACCATAGTCATCCGCCCAATTGTTCGCAAACGTGCAATGCTCAAAGGACGCCATGTCCGCATAAAGTGAATACGCCGCGCCACCGCCACTCTCCGAGCGGTTTTCTGTGAAAGTACAATGGCTGGCAGCAAGGTTTCCCCAGTGCTGCATCAAGCCGCCGCCCTGAACCTGAGAATAATTGTTGCGAAAGGCACAGTGATCAATGGTCAGATTTCCACCGTAGCTGTACAGGCCCGCGCCGCCTTTGTTTGTGGTCTTGGCGTGGCGAATCACGCAATACGATAAATGCTGGCTGTTGGACCAGGCATTGAAATTGAACCCCTGCCAACCTATTGAAGTATCCGCCGGGAAAAAGTAGATGGAATCGGCGGCTGTGCCAACGGCTGTCAACGTACCTTGCACCTCGAATTCGTACGACCCTTGGAAGATGACCTGCACACCGGGCTGGATGGTCAGAGACTGACCGGCAGGCACGACAATTTCGCCCATGACCAGGTAGGGCGAACCGGCTGCCGTCCAAGTCCCCGATACGTTCCCCCCGGGCACAATGGTCTCCGCCGAAGCGATGCCGGCCATCAGCAGTGCCCCCAATAGCGCTGTCTTAATCCTCTTCATGGCTGTCTCCACTTCTTGGTAGCTCTTTCTTTTTGAATATCGGGATCCAGTTTCTATGAAATCACTTCAGCAGTACCATCTTGCCCGTGGCTTCGAATGGGCCGGCCGCAAGGCGGTAGAGGTAGATTCCCGAAGACAGGTTTGAGCCGTCGAATGAGATTCCATGCCTGCCCGCCGGCAAGGACGATTCGTGAATGGTCCCTACAGAACGACCGTTGATGTCAAAAACTTCCAGTAGAACACTGGCGTCTGCGGGAAGGTCGAATCGGATCGTCGTCGCGGGATTGAATGGATTGGGGAAGTTGCCGTGTAGGGCGAATTCCTTCGGGATGGCGTTCGCGGCAGAGACATCGTCCCAACCGAACAGCGCCCAGCCCAGGTCATGCGTGGGCGAATCGCTCCCGGGCAACTTCACGAACGCGAAGGAATCTGCCGCCAACGGTTCCCAGGTGTAATGCTCGCGGATGTAGCCGTGGTACACGTAATTGCCGGACATCGCGCTGCCGGGGATGTACTGGATCAAATTAGGACGTGACAGCACGCCGCCCGGAGGCAGTGTGATATTATTGCGAGTGAAAATCGGCATGGGATTGCCGTCCGGCAGGGTGATGCTGGTCCAAAGGTCAATCACATAGGGAAACTGATCGTTATAGGTGATTTCAAGGTCAAACCGGAAACCGCCGCCGCCCGGAGGAATTTGAATGGGCGGATCATGCGGCGTTAGCGTCAGCGCCACCCAGGGCTGCGGCGTGCCCAGCGGATAGTGATAGCCCATGTCCACGATGCCGGAATCCTGCACGCCGTCCGTGCGCGTGGTGCCTACGATCATAGCCGAGCCGGGATTTCCCGCATCTACGCAGGGGGATTGCTGGGTCTGGCCGGAGCCGATCTGAGACAAGCAGAAATTCTGCATGTAGGGGCCGGCAAAAAGCGGATCGGTGGTAATGTTGCCTATGCCGGCATGGCCGTTTTGGATGCAGGAATACGTGACCGTGGCTTGGGGATCAATCGTCGGGCTGGCGTTCATCCAAACGATGCAATTGAGCAGGTTCATGGTGTTGCCATAGATGACGCTGGAGCCGAAACCGCCCTGACCCGGCGGGGCGACAACTGTGCCCCAGCCGTTGACCCCGCCAGTGCCGCCATGTCCTGAGCTTAGGATGGATTGTTCCACAATCGTACAGAGACTGAGGATATCGCCGCTGCCGCCAGCGCAAGAATAAGCAAAGCCATTGCCGCCCCATGCGTCGCCTCCGATTCCCCCGGAGCCGGGACTTCTAATTCCATAGGGCAGCTGTGTCGATGCGCTGCCGCCATTTCCGCCCGTTCCTCCGTAACCTTCACCGGCGGCATTCAAGTATATTAAGTTGTTCTGGAAAAACGCTTGTGTATCCGAATCATATATGGCTCCTCCCTGACCCCCATACCCGATTCCGCCTAATCCTCCACCGCCTCCATAGGCCATGGCTTCCGCAAAGGCCCATCCGCCATTTCCACCAAGTCCCCCATGTCCATTTCCTGGCTGGTTGTGATGGATGACATTGTTGGAAATGATGGGGTTTGAGCCATATAGGCAGATTGCGCCGCCGTGACCGCCAGTTCCAACTCCCCCTGCACCACCAGAGCCGCCCTGCGCCGAGTATGCAGACATACTGCCACCACCGCCGCCATTCCCACCGGTTCCACCCCAGCCATCCCCCGGCTCATTAAAACTAAGCTCACAATCCATCATGATTATATGACTATTATCGCAGTACACGCCTCCGCCGCAGCCGGCGGTGATACTTTGCCCCGGCTGGCCGGGCTGTCCCTGGGTGGAACCTCCAGCGCCATTGGCGCCATTAGCGCCGACAACATCCCGCGTCCGGCAATGGCTGATCAAACAATGGCTGACCAGCAGCCGCGATGAATTCTTGATATACAGTCCACCCCCGTGCATGTAAGGGTCGGGATAAGGCGATGCTATGCCATACTTGATTTCGCAATAGACGAGTTTCGAGCTGTCGCGCGGGCTAAAATTCGTATTGAGAAAATCCAAGCCTTCGCTGCCCGCGGCTGTATTTGTGGCAATAAAGCGGATGGAATCCAGTTCGGTGCCCAGCGCCAGAATCTGCCCTTCGATGCGAAAGCGGCGGCTGGGAGCCATCAGGACATCCACACCGGGCTCAATAGTCAGCGTGCTATCCTGGTGAACCACGATGTTGCCGTCCAGAACGTAAGGCGATCCGGTTACTGTCCAGGTCCCGGAAACAAATCCGCCGGGGATATGCGTATCCGCCCAGGCGCCGCCTGAAGACAAAAAAAGGACGCCCCACAGCAGTCCGGTGATTTTCCACTTCATGGTTGCCTCCTTAAGTTGGTTCTTAAGTGCGTGTTTTTTAGATCAGGTGAATGGCTACACCCCATAATATAGCAAATATAACCAAATTAGTCAAGAGTTTTTTGCCGAAAACCGCAAAAATAATGTCTTTGACGATAACCCATCGGAGTCGAGGCTGACCCCGGCTATCCGATCAGGAGGCCGGATTGCCTCAATCCGGCACGTCGGGGTCGAGGGCGACCCCGCCTCCCGTTTGATGCGCGGGGGCGCAGATTACTGCGCCCCCATATTCTGCAACTCGCCGCTCGCCGCTCGAGACTATTTGACCAGCATCATTCCGCCAGTCGGCGGATGGTCCGTCAACTGACGGACTCACTTCACCAATATCATCTTCTTGGCCTCGCTGTGGCCGTTCGCCTGCAAGCGGTAGAAGTACATGCCGGACGGCAGATGCGAGGCATCGAAAGTCAATTCTTGCACTCCCGCCGAGCGCACGCCGTCCACTAAGTCTGCCATCAGGCGGCCTTGAACGTCATACACTGCCAATTGCACGTGGCTTATGTAGGGCAGTTCATAGCGGATGGTGGTCTGGGCGTTGAAGGGATTGGGGTAGTTTTGCTGCATGGTGAAAGCCTGCGGAAGCAGTAGATCCGCCGCGTAGCCTTCGAAAGCGTCGCCGCTGCCGGACAGACCATAAATCCAGGGGCCGCCATCGCCCGCCGCGGACTTGCTGAACGCGAAAGAGCTGCTGTCCAGCGGCGCCGATGGGTAGGTGCCGACATAGCCGATGTATTGGTAACTGCCGGCCGGGTAGGTTCCGGGGATATTCTGCGAACGCTGACGCACAATCGCGCCGCCGGGATTCATATTCAGCAAAACCGGTCCCAGCGCCGGTCCCGTCAGCGACCCACTGGGCATCCGAATCATGTTCCAGACCCAGAACTTCAGCGGCAGCGTGCTGAAGTCGTGGATTTCTATATTGTAGCTGAAACTGCCTCCGTTGGCGGGAATGATAATCGGGGGATTCACCGGCGTCAGGGCGATATCCTCCCCGCCGGGCGCCAAGACATTGAAGCGGTGGGCGCCAGGCGCGCCGATATAAGGATGATATTCGCTGCGGCCGGAATCATCTTCGGCATGGATATAGTAAAACACCATCGTGTTATTCGACTGCGGTGGAATCACCGCCGTGAAGGAGTCGGTGGCCACCATCGTCATCGGGATGGTGTTCCAGGATCCAGACCTGGTCTTCCAGTTGATTACCGGCGTGCCGTTGATGAAGGGCCGGTTGCTGTAGCGGTGAATTTTCGCGCCGACGGTGTAGCTCTGTCCCGCATTAACCGCATCGAACAGCGGCCGATGCACGATGCGCAGCATATACCGGTCGGTTATCCCCATGGCGCGACAGTGGATGGCGTCATCCGAGACCCAGCTACCGGTCCAGCCCAACACCTCATAGCCGGGCAGGGCCTGCTGGTAGGTCGCCATGGCCGCAGCATCCAGGGAATTGTTGAACAAGGGCACGAAGTATTTGCTGTCCAGGAAAAGCCCGTTGGTATAAGGCGTACTGGATTGGCAGTCCACGCGGATGACTTCGTAGGGTTTGCCGTAGGAGCTGACCGTGCTCTGGAAGAGAGCGACGTTGGCTTCCAACTGCGTATTGACCGGGCTCAGGCGTTTAACGATGATCCTGCCTGGATCCAGCATCTTCGCCCAGCAATCAATGTGGTGAATGCCGCCGGTCAGGATATCCGGCATGACGATATAATCATTGCCGGTGTACTGGTAGATGTAATTGTCCACCTGAGCTGGTGTCAGGCCGGAATTTTCGCTATAGACCAGATTGGTGGACATGGCAATGCCCATGCCGTCCGACATGTAATTTCCGCCCGTGTGGGTCAGCGGCATTCCGTACACCGGGATGTTCAAGGAATCCCCCAAAACCCAGGGAATCAGATTATCATCCGGCCGGGTGGGGCGGTTGTAATTGTGGTCGGTGATCCCCTGTTCGTTGTTGCCCGTGAAGATATACCACGGCCCGTAATCCCGGGTCCAGATGCTGTTGCTGGGCGCGATCAGGAAGGTGCAGTTGGCCAGATTGACTCCGCCCGACTGGTACTGATTGATGACGCTGTTCATCGTCGAGACCGATGAGACAATTGTTTTGAGTTCGACGTCCTGGGACATCTCGGCGATCAAGCTCATGGGCAGGCCAAAGGGATAGCGAATCAGCACGCCGGACATCGGTTCCCACTCGCCGGGATTGGAGACCGGCGCGGGCGGTGGATCGTCGGTCAGATAGACGACCGGGAACAGATGTTCATTGGCCTTCTCCCAGTCGTTCGGCCCGATCGGCAACATGTAATTGGGGTCATCGTGCCTGGGGGGGTTGGGGGGCTTGACGGCCTCATCCGCCAGCGCCAAGCCGAAGCTCAGCGTCATGGCAATGCCGATAGCCAAAAAGACAAAACGGTAGCAAATTCGAAGCATAGCAGAACCTCCGGAAAGGACCCTTTTGGCGCAGGTTTCTTTTTCACAATATAGGGAAGAATTGGGCTGGAATCAAGAGGATTGTTGAGGGAATGCCTTTTTTGATGATGATGAAGAGCACAATTGAGGACCAGAGCTAGTATGGGTAATCCAGAGGGTCGCCCTTACTTTCGAACCTATAAACCTTGTAACTTTCCTACCTCAATGGCAGGTCGAGCAGTGGGTGGAGTGGCAGCCGGAACAACCGCTGGAGGGAGCAGAGGAGACGATCTTGCCGCCGGAGGAGAAGCCGAACGCGGACATGAGCTTGCGCGGCGAATTGGTCCCGCACTTGGGGCAGACGATGGCGTGCAAATCCACCGAAACGCTGACCAATTCGTCGAATTTATTTTCGCACCGGGTGCACTGGAATTCGTAGATGGGCATTATAAGTTGCTGGTTGTTAGTTGTTGGTCATTGGCACTGATTGAAAATATAGCAAAAATAATCATCGAAGTCAAGATCAGAAGCGTGAATTTAATCGGCCGGGATGGGCTATTCGGCCATAAGCGGCGAAGGATCAATATAGACCAGATACTCGGTGATCTTCCCGCCCCGCATTTTGAAGAGGTTGAGAAAAGGAAGGCTGATCTGGCGATTATCCTGAAGGGTATAGGAAACCTCGCCCTGGTAGAACAGCGCATCGCCGGAATCGTAAACGGCGCTGACCTTGTGGCTCAGCGCCTTGATGCTCTGGAAAAAGCCTGCCACATAAACGCGTACGTTTTCCTGCCCCTGAATGGCAGGCGGACTGCCATAACGGAAAATGGCGTCATCCGTCAGAAAAGCGACGAAGCCATCGGCGTCTTTGCGATCAATGGCAGCGAAGAGCTGTTCGAAGGACAGATTCATAAACTTCACAAAGTCAATTGCCGGCGCCATGCTCTTTGTGAAGTTATACGATAGAAGATCCTTTGTTGTTAATCTCCCCATAATAAAAAAAGGGCGGGGAAAGATCCCCGCCCCAGCACTGAAGGCTTAGCCTTTTCCACTCAGAGCTTGATAGATCTTGTTGTAATCCGCCTTGGCCGCCTCCACGAAAACGCCTCGATTGTTGAACACCATGACCACCCAATCCCCGCTGGTGGACATCCACATCTTATGCGGTTCCCATTTCATATTGCTGGCGCGCGAAAAAGCATTGGATAGAGTGTGATGCATCATGGTGATGGTAGCGCAGAATAGGGCGGTCACGCTCATCAATTCCGCGGACATTTCCATTTTGGATTCGTAATTGATCCAACCACCACTGTTGTTAAATTCTCCTGCAGCAACCACCCCATCAATCTTCATCAGATGTTTTAAGGATGACATGTTTATGCGTTCCTTTCGGATTAAATTACGATTCATTGCCGCACCGTAAAAAGCGGCAGAGCAATTATGTGAATCTAATCGCAAGGTTTCGCCGTATCAAGGACTTTTTGCGGGAAATGGGATCGGGATGCTTGCTCGAACAACGATTAGGGAGCCAAGGGTTAGGCGGCTCGCAGCGTCCGAAACTGCGTGCCGTCGTGCACCAGGTGGTGGCGCTTGTCGTCGAGGAAGGTTTCCAAAATGACTTCGAAGCCCCAGAGCTGCTGGGCGTATCTCAAGGTCTTCTCGGCGTATTCCAAGTCGAGTTCGCGTCCGTCGTAATCATGCTGCAGATACAGAGTGCGCTTCCCCTCGTAATCGGCGTCCACGACCTTGATCACCGGAAGACTGGCCAGACCGGCGTTTTTGACCAGTGTCTCCTTGATCTTCGTCCAGTTCTCCTCATCCGCAACCTGGGTGACGATGCGTTCGGCGCCCCGCTTCTCATGCTGGAATAGATCCATCTCGCGAATCAATTCCTCGGTCACATACTGGCGCAGGAAGCTGACGTCGCGATCCACCTCGCGCACCTGGAACATCTTTTGCCGTCCTTCTCCCCCCTGGCGGCCGTAGTCCCGGCGTTCGTCGTCGGAAGGATCATCCCAGCGCCTTTCGATGTCTTCGAAAATCTTGAAGCCCAGAAAGTAAGGATTGATCTGTCCCGGAGAAGGTTTGAGCACCTGGTTGTGGCGCACCATGAATTCCATGTGCAGATCCTGAGGCAGATCGAGAGCCTCGAGGATGCGCTTGTGCCAGAGCGAAGCCCACCCCTCGTTCATGATCTTGGTTTCAATTTGGGGGAGAAAGTACTCCGTCTCTTCATGAACGATGCCGATCAGATCCTTTTCCCATTCGGAAAATTGAATATTATAGTCGCGGATAAAGAGCAACATGTCTTCATCGGGCTCCAGCGGGAATTTGTCCACGTCGGGGGCTTTCCATTCCGGGCGCTGGTGAATGGCCTGATGGGGATCGAAGCGCGGCTGCGAGGCTTCCCAGATGCGGTTCTTCTGCTCTTCTCGGCTGAGCCTCTTAATCTCCAAATTGCGGCGGCATTGGAAGGCCAGCGCATGAGCGGCATCCATGATGCGCTCAACCTTTTCCTCGCCAATGCCGGGAGTCTCAATGTAGCTGCGCACGCGGTCGGCGTGCGATTTGAAGCGCTCAACGGTCAGTTCGGGCCGGGAATGGCGGAAGGTGAAGTTGTTCTTGAAGAAGTCGTTGTGGGCGTAAACGTGGGCCATCGTGAGGATTTGAAGCAGCAGCGTATTGTCGCGCATCAAATAGGCCATCGAGGGATCGGAGTTGATGACCATCTCATAGGGCAGGCCGGTGACGCCATAATCGTAGAGCGTCTTCTGACGTTCGTACGCCTTGCCGAAAGACCAATGCGGATAGCGCGCCGGCATCCCCGAGTAGGCGATGAAGCCGATCATCTGGAAATGATCGCAGATTTCGAAGTGCAGCGGGAACGGGTCCAGCCCGAGTTCCCGCGCCTTCTCCAAAATGCGCTCATCCCAGCGCTGCAGTTCTTCGATGGTATAGTTCATAAGGATTCGGGACTCAGGATTCAGGATTCGGTTCGCAGGTCAATATTTTTGCTGAATCCCGAATCCTGAATCCTGTATCCTACGATTCTTCCAACTCCTCGTGCGCCGATCTATCCACGGAAATCAGTTGCCGAAACGCCCGCCAGAGATCCTCTTTCTGCTGGATTTTGACCATGCAGAAATTGTCCGACGTAATTTCGCGGTAAAGTTGGAAGAGGGTGCCGCTGAAACTGTAGGAACCCTCCGGCTTGATCTCGCCGTAACCAACCAGATTGCAAAGGGCGCAGAGCTGCTTGATGGATTCCAGTGCGGCGTCGTTGTCGGAGGGGAAATTATCGCCGTCGCTGCAATGAAAAACGTAGATGTTCCAGATGGCCGGATGATAGCGCGCCTCGATGATCTCCAGCGCTTTCAAGTATCCCGACGAGACGAAGGTCCCGCCCGATTCGCCTTTGTGGAAGAACTCATCTTCCGTAACTTCGTTGGCTTCGGTGTGATGCGAAATGAAAACCAGCTCGGTGCTCTCATAGCGCTGGCTGACGAATTGATAGAGCAGGAAATAGAAGCTGCGCGCCAGATACTTCTTGACGGTGTCCATCGAACCGGAAGTATCCATGATGCAAACGACCACCGCGTTCGATTCGGTCTTGACGTCTTCCACCAGATGGCGGTATTTGAGGTCATCATCGTGGAAGGGGAAGCGCTCCTTGCCGGATTCATCGGTGCCGTGCTGGCGGGTTAAGCCGCTCTCTAACTCGGGCTGCGTCTGGCGGCGGCGCGGACCGACCGTGGCGTGTTTGCGGCGCACGCGCGCTTTGGCCGACTTCTTCTTGTCCAGTCTGGGCCGAATCCCCTTCTTGCGAAAGCCCTTGCGTTTGAAACGTCGCAACGACTCGACAATGCGCAACCGCTTCCTCTCCCAGAAGGGGAGCTCCAAATCCTCGAAGACGATGTCAATGAGCTCTTCTAAGGTGATGTCGGTTTCGTAATAATCCTCCCCCGGACGATCTCCCGCCTGCCCATCCTGAGGCTTGCCCTCTTCGCCCCGGCCGACGATGTCTCCCGGCTGCGTCTGACCATCGCCCTGCCCCACTCCGGGTGTATTATCGCCATAAACGAAGCGGTATTCCTTCACTCCGCGGATAGGGACTTTGATGACCTTGTCCCGCGACTTGCCGATGATGGATTCTTCGGATATGATGTCGGCGATGTTGTCTTTGATCGCCTGGCGCACCTTCTCGCGGTGCCGCTGGCGATCCCCGGCGGAGCGGTCGGATCGTTCGATGGATTTTTCGTATTCGTGGAAGGCGCCCATGGGTGAAAATGTATCCAAGTGACCAAGTAACCATGTAACCATGTAACCATGTAACCAAGTGTAGCCGCGCCGTGGCGACATTACTTGTATACTTGCACACTTGGTTACTTGGTCACAATTATTCAATCCCGCCAAAGATTGTTGGCCGCGTATTTCAGGATCACATCCACGCACTGGCGGCAGTAGCCGTTCTCCAGAAGCGTCTCGACCATGAGAGTGTATTTCTTGGTCTGCTCCTCATCGCGAGTGCGAGCTTTGGTGACGACGCGGGATAGATCTTTGACCGACGCCAGCAATTTCTTCTCGATGGCGTCTTTCAACGGCTCATAGCTCTTGTAGTCCACTTTGACGCCGCGGCGCGACATGGCCCAGAGGAAGGCGATGACCTCCTGCCGGAATCCGTCCGCCGCCGAACCGACGATCCCGACCTGCTCTTCGATGCTGCGCAGAAAAGCCTGGTCGGGTTCGAGATCTTCACGGGTGTTGGGATCTTTGACCTTGGTGCGGTTGACGTAGGCTTCGGCGTGGTCGAGGTAATTTTGGAAGAGCGCTTCGGCCTGTTCGTTATAGGAATAGACGAACGCGCGCGTGATCTCCTTGTCGAGTATCTGCAGATACTCCTTGTGCATAGTATCCTGGAGATATTCGAGGTATTCTTTGCGCGTATCGTCGGGCATATCCGCGGCTTTGATCATGTGCACCAGCGATTCCATCACGTTGATGGGGTTGATGCAGTTGCCTTCGAAGTTTTCGGAGAGCGCGTTATCTAGCGCCTTCATGATGAAGCGGGTGGAAATGCCGTCCATCCCCTCGCGCTTGGAGTCTTCGCGAAGCTCATCCACGTCTATCTTCTTGGTGCGGCCTTTCTCCAAGACTTCGTCGCCGTTGTAAAGCTTCAGCTTCGTCATCACGTCGCATTTATTGGTCTTCTCGAGGCGCGTCAATATGGCGAACATGCTGGCGAGTTCGATGGTGTGGGGGGCGATATGGGCGCGGAAGTTGGAGGCGTTGAGGGTCTTGCGATAAATCTTGACCTCTTCGGACAGCTCCAAATTGTAGGGCACCTTGATGGTGACGATCCGGTCCAGGATGGCTTCATTGGTGTGGTCGGCGCGGAACTTGCGCCATTCGGCTTCGTTGGAGTGGGCCACGATGACGGTGTCCACGTAGATCATGCCGTGGCGGCCGGGCGCCGGAATCATCTTCTCCTGCGTGGCGGTAATCATGGCGTGGAGGTATTCCGTCTCGTTCTTGAAGACCTCGATGAATTCCACCATGCCGCGATTGCCGACATTCAGGGCGCCGTTTAAATCCAGCACGCGCGGGTCGCCTTCAGAATACATATCGAGCTTGGAGATGTCTTCGCCGCCGATCAGCACGGAGGTATCCTGATTGTTGGGATCCACCGGCGGAACGACGCCGACGCCGATGCGGGCGCGCTTGGAGAAGCGCTTCGAGATGACCGGGAATTGCTCATAGTTGCCGCCGAATTCTTCGGTCAGGCGGAAGCGGCAGACGGGGCAAAGATCGCCTTCGATCTTGATATTCAGGAGCTTGTCGAAATGATCTCGCAGGTGGCGGGGAATGAGATGCAGCGGCTCTTCATGCATCGGGCAGCCCTTGATGGTATAGAAGAGAGGCCCGAGCTCGAGGGCGCGTTTGAACTTTTCCACCAGCGACGACTTGCCCGATCCCACCGGCCCCATGAGGTAGAGCACCTGGCGGGACTCTTCCCCCTTCATGGAAGCCGACTTGAAATAGCGCACGATCTGCTCGATGGTGCGCTCCATGCCGAAAAATTCGTCGGCGAAGAAGTTGTATATTTTCACCGAGTTGCGCTTAAAGAGGCGCTTGAACTTCGGATTTTCGATCCCTTCAAACGGAGTGATCCCGGCCGCCAGGATCGTGTCGAACAGGCGCTGATGAGCCAGCTTGGGAATGGTCGGGTCCTGACGAACCTTCTCAAGGTATTCCAGAAAGGTCCCTTCCCAATGTTCGACTTGCTGCGCGGCCCGATCCTGCTGGATAATGCTGGCGAAATCCTGTTTTGGGCGATTCATGCAACTACCTCCGCTATTAGGCCTACTCCATCCAAATCAAATTACGCAAAAAGAGTGCCTGATGTGTGGGGAATCCCCATGCAAATATCTGCTGGCGCCAAGCCTTATCCGCAATCGGAATCGGGAGACGAGGAATAACCGCAACGCGGGCGGGAAAAGGGAAGATTGTTGGGCAGATTTTTCCCCCCCCAATTATTAATTACCGACTTTTGCTTGTTTGGTTCCTTTGAGGCGCTGCGGATCGAGTTCAAATGGAGATTGGGAATGCGACCGGTTCAGGCGGGCGCGAAGGGATTCAAAATGAAACGCGGAAGGAATAGAATGCGATGGGGCGGGTCGTCCGGCCCAAAGAATGGAATTGGGCCAGACTCGCGCTCTTAAAAAACGCTGCTATTTGATCAGTTGAGCCTTCACGGCGATGCTTCGGGTGTCCGATTTCAGCATCACAACGTATAAACCGGAGCTGAGATCCTGCGGCTGCCATGAGATGAGGCTTCTGCCGGCGGGAAGAGAGGCGCTCAGGATCTGATCTACCAGCCGACCGGTTAAATCATAGACTCCCAGATGCACATTTTGCGGGGAAGGTAGCTCAATCTGAAACGAGGCTTGCGGATTGAAGGGATTGGGGTAAGGCCCTTGCAAGGCGAATTCTTCCGGGATATCCGGATCCAGCCAAATGCGGGTTCCCAGAGGATCGAAAAGCTCCACCCAGATGCGAATCATGAAGTTGACCCCCCGACCCCAATCCGATTGCATCGTCCCCCAGGAGGCGCCGCCCGGATTTCCACCCCACCATTCGCAACTGTTGGTGGTTTCCGGGATGCCGTCGTCCGCCAGGATGCACAGCGGCCCGTCGGTGCTGTCCGTCGAATCCGGCTCCCAGCCCACATGGAATAGTTGATTGACGCCGAAATGAAGATCGAGCGCTTCGAGAGAGACATACATCGTGTCCCAAGTGGTGTCGTTGGGACAGATAACCAAGTCATCATCGGCGACAATTGCGGAGTCCAACGCTGCGCCGGGCAATACACTGGGCAATCCTCCCGCCCCACTCGGCCAGACGAGCACATGCACGTCCGGCAATGTGGAGGTGGTATCATTCGGGAGTTGCATGAACAGGAAAGCGGCCTGCAGGAGGCGGCAGGAATCAATGGCGCTGAAGCGCACGTTGAAATAATGATCGTCGAACTGATCGGGCAGCCAAAAATAATAGGCGGGCAGGCCATCGTCATAGAACAGGGTACTGTCAGCGTCAGTTTCGAGGGGGGTTGCGAGGCGATGAGGCAGGCTCATCATAGCCTCGGGACCTTTGGTCGCAACGGCGCTCGAACCGATGTTGGCCGCGATCAGCACGGCGGTCACGGCGATGACGAATTTGGCTGGTAACATGCTCGGCTCCCGCATGAATTTGGGATAGGACAGCCCGGATCAAAACCGGGCTGGAGATAGTTCAAACTCCCGAGGATTCGACTCATACTCGCCTCGCTTTGTTCCCGAGGACTTCTGCGGCTTTTCAGCAGGGGAATCCAATGGGGATCTCTCTGCAGAGTGGACTGTGCTCTCGTGATCTCGCTTTCATCGGAAGAATCTAAGGCCATTAAAAAGAAAAAGGTCTCTCTCTCCGGTCGAGCGGCCCGGCGATCAGGATACGCGCCGCTCCTTCTGCTGGGCCTGATGATGTTTTTGGTCAATCCGGCGCCTGCGCAGAATGCCTTTTCGGTGCAGCTCGACCTGAAGATCACCGGCGCCGTTGATCTGCGTACCTACGGCGCGCCCTTTTCCTTCGCCAAGCACCTCCTCGCCGACACGACCGCGGCCATCCTCAAAACTGAATCCCAGCAGTTCAAGACCCTGACGAAAATTGACTCCAGCTTTCAGACGGTGCGGATCCGAAGAGTTCTCTTGGACGAAGACTGGGAACAGTCGGCGGTCTTTTCCATGCAGGATTATATTCAATTCAAGCTGCGCCAGGATAATCTGAAGCTCTGGCGTGATAAATGCCTGGAAAATGTTCAACGGCAAGAGGCCGCCGCGGGCGGCGAGGGGATCACCATCGAGATTCCCTTCAAGATCAAATCCAAAACGTTCAATAAAATCTTCGGCGGAGACCGTGTGCGATTGCGCATTTCCGGCAATATCAATATCCAGGGCGGTTTCCGGCGCGAAGGGCGCTCGCAGGTGGCGACCGTCACCGGCCAGAGCACCGATTACAGCTTTCACATTGACCAGACGCAGCAATTTCGCATCACCGGCGAGATCGGGGACAAGGTGACGGTGGATGTGGATCAGAATTCCGAGCGCACCTTCGAATTCGAAAACTCCCTGAAACTTACCTATACCGGCTACGAGGACGAGATCATCCAGAAAATCGAAGCCGGCAATATCAGCATGCAATTGCAGGGCGCCACGCTGGCCACTTTTTCGGGCCAGAACAAGGGCCTCTTTGGACTCAAAACCGATCTGAAGGTGGGCGCCTTGTCCTTGACCGGCATTGCCAGCCTGGAGAAAGGCCAAAAGAACAAGCTGACCATCACCGGCGGCGCTCAACAGACCATGCAGACGATTGACGCGATCCAGCCGCTGGAGAACAAATACTTCTTCCTCGATCGGACTTTTCGCGAGCAATATAAATATTTCACCACGAGCATGATTCACGCGGCGGATCCTTCGGGGCGGGCGGTGGCGGCGAACAGCTACTATTTGTATAAAAAGTACACCCTCGGCTCGACGACGCTGCCCCCCGGCTTGGTCCATGCCTACGCCATCTACGATTCCTCGGAGAATCCCGCTTTCTGGACCATCCCGCCGGACACGGTGGAGCAGTGGGTGGCGGACAGTATTCTGACGGATCGAAATTATCAGCCGGGCTTTTACCTCTTGGTGGATCAGTCGCAGTATTACATTGATCCGCTGACCGGTTACATCCGGCTGAGTTTCGCCTTGGGGGAAAGCGACGTTCTCGCCATCGCTTATAAAACAACTCTCAACGAGACCTACGGCGCGCTCACCACGCCTTTGGCGGATTCCACCTACATTCTGAAGCTGCTTCGGCCTCCCAATCCCCTGGCGACCGACGACACCTGGCCCCTGGCCTGGCGCAATGTCTACAGTCTGGGCGGAGTCAATGTGGAGAGCGAAGGCTTTTCCATGAAGATCGTCTATCAGCCATCGGGCGCGTCGGAAATGGAGTCCATCGAATATCAGGGGGAGCAGACAACTTTTCTGACGCTCTTCGGCTTGGATTCGAGAAACGAGACGGGTCAGCCGCCGCCGGATGGCAAAGTGGACAACAATCCCGCCCTGCTCAATTATTCCTATGGCGAAGTCATTTTTCCCGATCTTCAGCCCTTTGATCCTGAGGGCTATTATTACACCACCGGCGAAGAGGCGGAATATTCATCCTCACTACCCGACAGCCTTCGCATCCCCTCGATCTACGACTCCAACACCGTTTACTCCTCCAATTTCAAGATCAAGGCGCAATTCAAGAGCGTCAGCGCGACGTATGCATTAGGTTTCAATGTCTTAGAGGGATCGGAAGAAGTTTTATTGGGTGGGAGAAAACTTCTGAAGGGCGAGGACTATGTCATTGATTATTATTCCGGCACGCTGACCATTTTGAACGAGGCGGCCTTATCTCCCTCCGCTAATTTGGAAATCCTCTACGAGTCGGGGGAGCTTTTTCAGCTTGACAAGAAAACGCTCCTGGGGGTGCGCGGAGAATATGCTCTCTGGGATCAGTCCTTTATCGGCGCGACCGCGCTCTATCTGAATGAACGGCCGCTCCAGGATCGGGTGAAGGTGGGCAGCGAACCTTTGCGCAACTTTCTCTGGGACCTGAATACGCGCCTGGTCTTCAAGCCAAATTTCTTGACGCAGGCGGTGGATCGCCTTCCCCTGATCGAGACCGAAGCCCCGTCGCAATTTACCGTGGAGATGGAATACGCTCAAGTCCACCCCAATCCCAATTCGCTCGACAATCCCGCCACCGGCGATCCGGACGGCGTGGCCTACGTGGACGACTTCGAATCCATCAAGCGGACGACGCCTCTGGGAGTGATGAGGCGGCAATGGTATATGGCCTCCTACCCCACCGGCTCAGGACTGGGCAAGAAGCTCGGCCGTTTTGTCTGGTTCAATCCCTTCGACCAGGTGGCCATCGAAGAGATCTGGCCGAACCGCCCGACCAATTCCAACGTCGCGCAGCGCACTCACGTCCTGAGCTTTTCCTTTGTCCCGGGATCGCCCGATAGCGCTTATGTGCCGAACAAAGAGCCCGAATACGCCCAATCCTGGGGCGGGGTGATGAGAGCGCTGTCCGCCGGCTACTTCAACCAGACCAAATCCAAATACATTGAGATCATGCTGAAGGTGGGGGAATCTGGCAGCAATGATTATGATGTCCCCGGCACGCTGCATATTGATCTTGGCCAAATCAGCGAGGACGTCATCCCCGACAACGCGCTGAACACGGAGGATAAGAATCTGCCGGGGCTCCCGAGCGGGAACGGATTCTTAGACGACGACGAGGATGTGGGGCTGGATGGCGTCGCCGGGACGGACCCCAGCGATCACTGGAATTCTCCCGGGAATCCGATTTCAAATGACGACTGGTCCTACAATCCCTCCAATCCCTACGACGTCTGGAAAATCAACGGCACCGAGGGAAACAAGAACGATGAAGGGGGACGGTATCCGGACACGGAAGACCTCGACGATGACGGTTCGCTCAATACGATCAATGGCTTCTATCGCTACACCCTGGATCTTTCCGAAACGCAAGTGGATCCCTCTTTTGGCTTGAATCCCGGAGGGGAATGGCATCCCACGTCTCGGTTTCTGATATCGCCGCCCAACGATCATCACTGGAAGCTCTACCGTATCCCCATTGATGCGGGCGTCGCCATTGGCAGCCCCAATTTGGAGCAGATTCAATATGCGCGCGTCTGGGTGGACGGTTTCGAGGATTCAACCACCTACGAAATCTCTATCGCCACACTGGAGATCGTCGGAAATGAATGGGAATCGGTGCCTATTATCACCCCGGCAGACAATTCTTACGAGCGGGTTTCCGTCGAGATCATCAACACCTATGATAATCCTCTTTACACGCCTCCCCCAGGGGTAGCGGGCTACCGTGATCCCATCACGGATATCGTCAGCCAGGAGCAGTCCTTGCTGTTGCGCGTGAACGACTTGCCGCGCGACACCGCCGGCCTGGTCGTTCGCCGCCTCTTCGAGACGCAGGATTATCTCGAGTACCGCAGGCTCAAGATGTTCGTGCACGGGGGCAGCATCGTCAATGAGGAGATATTCGACCAGCGCGAAATCTGGATGTTCTTCCGCTTTGGAGCGGACACGACGCACAACTATTACGAATACCGGCAGCGCGTTTGGCCCGGATGGGACGAGCGGAATAACATCGAGATAGAGCTCGATCAATTGACTCAGCTCAAGCTGGATCGCCCGAATGCCGCCGAGATTTTCTCCAGCGTGATCAGCGGCTCGGATACCCTCTCCGTGCTGGGCAATCCCTCGCTGTCTCAAGTCCGTCAATTTTGCGCGGGGATTATTCCCCGGGACGGCGACGTTCGAGCGGAAGACGGCCTGCAGGTCTGGCTGGATGAGTTGCGCGTCAGCGAGGTGAAAAAAGAAATTGGCCGGTCGGCCCGAGCTTCCGCGAATCTGACGCTGGCGGATCTCCTGACCTTGAACGGCAATCTAGCGGCCAGCGATGGCAATTTCCACAACATCAACACTCGCGTCGGATCTCGGGCTAATTCCTATCAAGGTAACGCCACGGCCGCGCTGCAGGTGCATAAAATCCTCGATCCGAAGTGGGGGCTATCCATCCCGGTTTCGGGAAACTACTCCCAGTCCGAATCGGTCCCTTACTATTTCCCCAACAGCGACATTCTTATTAATGAAAATGACTCCGAGCAGGTGGACTCCATTAAAACTCAAAGCCGCGGTTTCGGCGGAGGTATTGACATTTCCAAGAATACCCCCTCGGCCAGCCCCTGGCTAAAATACAGTGTGGATAGACTCTCCGGCGGCTACGACTATTCCCGCCAGGAATCCTCCAATCCTACGACGCTATTCTCGCACCAGACCTCGCACACTGCAAACCTGGGTTATAATTTGACTTTCGGGCGGCCCTCCTTCGCATTTTTGTCCTGGTTGAAGGGCGTGCCGATGTTGCGAAAATATTCCGGCAGCAAAGTGTATTATCTTCTGACAAAATTGAATCTCGCTCTGTCCGGAACTGAATCCATTTCCAATAGCAGGCTGCGATCGGGGGTCGCGCAAGGCAGTCACACCTTTTTCCTGACCAAGCGACTCGATTCGGGATGGCACCCGTTTGAGAGTTTGACCTTCGACTTCAACAGAACTCATAAAGCCGACCTGCTCATGAACCCTGATAATCCCAAAGATCTTAATAATATTTTGCAGGGAGACCTGGGCTGGGCGGAAGACGTGGATGTTGATCAAGCGGTCACGGCATCCTATACTCCTCGGCTGTTGTCGTGGCTGGACACGGACACGCGCTATAATACGAGCTATCACTGGAATTTTGGCCAGGGCTACATCGAATCGGGCCGAACGATTTCGAACAACACGACCATGTCGGCGACCGGAACGCTCAAGCTGACGCAGATCTTCAAGAAGCCGGAAGGCTCGGACGCCGGCGCCTCCGGGCGACCGGGGGAACGCGATATGGGATCCGAAATGGAGCCCGGCGCAGGCGAAGGCAAGGCTCAAGCCGAGCCGGATGAGCTTCAGATGCCGCCACTCGAACCCGTGCCGGGGGATACCACGCGGCCGGACACGACTCAGCTCGATTCAACTCGTCTGGACACCAGCCGCGTGGATACCACGACGCGTGAACTGCTGGAAATTGAGCGCACGGGCAGAAAAGGCGCCATCGGCGATTTTTGGTACGGCGTGCGCTATACCATCACGAGGCTGCGGGACATTCGCGTAGAATATTCCCAGACCAACAGTTGGTCGGATCAACTGGTCAAGGGCCAGGCGGGTCTCGGTTACCAATTGGGCCTGAATTCCGGCGATTACAGCAAAATTGACTCCGCGCAGTTTTACAACGGCATATCTGCGCGCAACCGCAGCGATGATTACAAGGTCAGGTCAGGCCTCGACTTCACCAAGAATTTTAAAATCAGCCTCAACTATAGCTATCGCTGGAGCCGCAACGAAGCCACCAGCATCAACGGGAACATCTCCCAATCGCAGCTCTATTTCTTCAAAATGGGCGGCGATTCGATTGATGTCTTCGAGATCCCCATACCGGAATGGTCCATTACCTGGTCGGGATGGGAAAAATTCCCGACTTTCGAGAAGATCGCCGAAACGGTCTCCCTGGAACACATCTTCGTAGGATCAAAGACAACCTCCTGGCAAGACCAGCGGGATAACGTCACCAAACATGATTACAGCCGGAATTTCAGCCCGCTCTTAGGGGTAAATATGACCTTTAAGAAGGGCATCACCGGCAGCATTCGCTACAGTTGGTCGGAAACCGGATCGGTGGTGATGATTCCCACGCCGTCGAAGACCCGCACGCGCCAAACTTCCCTGCAAATATCGGCGAGTTATTCGCTCAAAACAGGATTTCGCATCCCCATCCCCGTCTGGCCATTCAAGAACAAGCGCTTCAAAAACAACACCACTTTCGCGCTGGCCTTCAACATGAGCGGCAATACTTCCGAAAATGAGGCCGGCGGCGAATTTGTCGAGACCAATTTCAGCAAGAATTGGTCCATCAAGCCCAGCATGGACTACACCTTCTCCAATACGGTGACCGGCGGGCTTCACTTTGAATACGGCTCCAACAAGAGCAAGACCGGAGACTCCAATTACCAGGAATTCGGCCTGCGCGTGAATATCACGATCCGAGGATGAAAAAGAGCGGTCAACAAAAAGCTTTCAGCTATCAGCTCCCCGCGATTCGCCCGGGGTATCGAGCCACGATCGTCATGGCGGGAATTTTCCTGGCGGTGGGCTTGGCGTGCGGCGGAGATTTCGACGAGCGGCGCGCCTGGGAGCATCTGCTGAATCAGTGCGCTCTGGGGCCGCGAAATCCGGGCAGCGAAGGGCACGGGAAGTGCTATGAATACCTGTTTGGCGAATTGGAGAAGTTCGGCGCGACCGTTTCGCGGCAGGATTTTTGGGGACGAAATCCTGTAAAAGGCGAAGCCGTGAAAATGAGTAATATCATTGGCCGCCTTTATCCGGAGCGGACGCGCTACGTGCTCCTTTGCGCTCATTGGGATACGCGCCCCTGGGCCGACCAAGATCCCGATCCGGCAAACCGCGATAAACCGATTTTGGGCGCCAATGACGGCGCCTCAGGCGTGGCCGTCTTATTGGAAATCGCGCGCTGCCTGGCCGCCGCAGATCCCGGCATCGGCGTCGAAATCGCTTTTTTTGACGGCGAAGACATGGGCCGGGAGGGCTCTCTCGGCGAATACCTGCTGGGGTCGCGAGAATACGCCCGCCTGCTCAGCGTGCCCTATCCCGAGGCGGCGGTCTTGCTGGACCTGGTGGGGGATGCGGATCTGCGCATCCCCTGGGAAGAGCATTCCCGGCACTCCGTGCCGAAGCTCCTGAATGAGGTTTTCGCCGTGGCGCAACGTCTGGGCGAGACATCCTTCGTCCAATATGCCGGTCCGGCAGTCTATGATGACCACATTCCGCTGCTCGCAGCAGGCATCCCCGCCATTGATCTGGTGGATTTTGACTATCCGTACTGGCACACATTGCAGGACACGCCGGAGAACTGCTCGGCAGAATCCTTAGGGATTGTCGGCCGAGTCGTGCTCGCCTGGGTCTATCAAAAAGGGATTAGGGATTAGGGATTGGGGATTAGAATTTGATCCGGGCGGCATTAGATATTGGGACGAACTCCAGTCTGTTTGTCCTGGCGGAGGTCGAGAGTGGTGGGAAAATCCGCCCCTTGCGGCACGAAGTGCGCACCAACGATTTAGGGCGGGGACTGAATGATCAAAACGAATTAACCGATGACACCATCGAACTGAATCTGCGCCTGCTGCGTGAATTTAAGCAAATGGCTGACGCAGGGGGCGCGCCGGACATAATCATCGCCGGAACCGAAGCTCTGCGGCGGGCCGCCAATTCCTCAGTTTTGCTGGAACGGGCAAGAAACGAATTGGGGCTGGAAATCCGAATTATCCCCGGCCATGAGGAGGCGGCTTTGACCTATCTCGGGGTGACATCGGGATTGCCCAATACGGATCATCCGCGCGTTGTGGCCGACGTCGGCGGCGGATCAACGGAGATCATTCTGGGGCGAGGCAACCAACCGGCGCAATCGGAATCGCTTCCGCTGGGGGCGGTTTCACTGGATCGTCAATATGTAAAGCATGACCCGCCTCTGCCTGAAGAAATTGAAGCCATCAAGGGCTATGTGGAGAAGTGTCTGGCTGGTTCGCTGCTGAAAAGAGCGCCGCGCGAGGCTGAATGGATATTCTGCGGGGGAACGGCTTCGGCTCTGGCGATCGCGGATCTGGGCCTGGCGAATTATCAGCCGGAGAGGATCGCCGGCCATCGCCTGACGCGGGATCGCATTGAGCGTTTCGTCCAGCAGTTTTGCAACTCGACGCTGGAAGAGCGGCGGGCCATGGCGGGTATCGGGCGACGGCGCGCGGAAATCATTCTGCCGGGCGCCCTGATCATCCGTGAACTGATGAAGACGGCCCGGATCGAAGCCTACCAGACTTCCGAACGGGGTCTGCGCTATGGGCTTCTGCTGCAGATGGCATTGTAGGAAAGCTGCCGAATTCGCTTGACATTTCGCCGCAGGGATATTATTTTTGTAAGATTGGAACTTTGCGATTGAGACCGGCTTAATCTTTCGCGCTGAATACGCATGGTTTCCTGAATGATGTCGCACGAATGACAACAAACCGACGAGAACTGACTGAGCGGGAAAAACTGATCCTGCGCGAGGTCATTGCGCAGTTCGTGCTGACCGCCAGCCCGATCGGGTCGCGCACGCTGTCCAAGCGGCTGGAGGGGGACCTCTCCCCCGCCACCATCCGCAACGTGATGGCCGATCTGGAAGAGTTGGGATTGCTCGACCACCCCCACACATCGGCGGGGCGCATTCCGACGGAACTGGGCTACCGCCTCTTCGTGGACGACTTGATGGATCGCGCGCGGCTAACCTCCCGCGAGAAAGAACTGCTGGATCGCGAAATCAACCGCATGCGCTCATCCGATATCCGCAGCGTCCTGGAACAGACGGCGCATCTCCTAGCCGAGATTTCCAGCCTGCTCTGCGTGGTCATGTCGCCACGCCTGCAGGAAGGGATTCTGCACCGCATTGATCTGATCGGCATCGGCGGAGAGAAGATCCTGGTGGTGATCACCATTCAGTCGGGGCTGGTGCGCTCGCTGCTATTGGAGGTCAGCGCCGCCATCACCCGCGAGGAGATCGAGTGGGTGACCGCCTATCTCAATCAGCGCCTTTCAGGTTTGTCGCTCACCGAGATCCGCAGCTCCATCGCCGAAAGGCTGCGTGGGGGCGGCGCCGATAGCCTTCCCGTGGTCAAAAGCATGGTGGATCACGCTCAGGAGGTATTCACCTTCGTGGAGCGGGACAATTACCTCGTCGAGGGGGTCCGGGGGCTAGCCTCGCAGCCCGAATTCTATGACGCCGAAGCGCTGCGCAAGATCCTGACGCTGTTGGAAGACAAGAAGCTCTTCGTGCATCTGTTCGCCCGGCAGGAGGGAGGCCTGGAGGTGCGCATCGGCCACGAAAACGAACTCACGCCGCTCTCGTCGCTCTCCATCGTCTCATCCCCCTATCAATACGGCGACCTGCGCGGCGTCATCGGCCTGGTCGGGCCGACTCGAATGAACTATTCCAAGGCGGTGACGATTGTGGAATATACCGCTCAGAAGATAGATTCACTTTCCAATGAATAGCCCACTTAAGCGGATCTGAGATAGTAGGAATCTAAGGATGGCAAAGGAGCCAAAAGAATCATTGAAATTGGGGAAGGACCCGACGGAAGAAAGCAGCGAGCTTTCAGAGGATATGAGTGCGGGACCGGAAACTGCGATTGCACAAGCCGAGGTCGCGCCTGAAGCGCCCCCCTCCCCCGAGGACGAAATCCAGCGCCTCAAACTGCAATTAGACGAATATAAAGACCTCTTCCTACGCAAGGCGGCGGAGTTCGAGAACTTCAAGAAGCGCAAGCAGCAGGAGTACGCCAGTCTCATCATCACCGCGACCGAGGCATTGATCATCGAGCTGCTGCCGGTACTGGACGATCTGGACCGCCTCCTGGAGAATGCGGCGGCGAAAGATAATAATTCGAACAATTCCGAGAGTCTGCAGCGCGGCGCCCTGCTCATTCGCGACAAGATCATGGATTTGCTGCAGGGGCGGGGGTTGAAGGCCATCGAGTCGGTGGGGACGCCCTTCGATCCCGAATTGCATGAGGCTTTGATGCAGGAGCAGAACAGCGGCCGCGAACCGGGAATCGTCTTGAAGGAATTCACGCGGGGCTATCGTTTGGGGGACAAGGTCATCCGTCACGCCCAGGTGGTAGTCTCCGGATAACGGCATACCATGACCAAGCAGGATTACTACGAGCTATTGGGCGTCGAACGAGGCGCCAGCGCGGAAGATATCAAGAAAGCCTACCGCAAGCTGGCGATCAAGTATCACCCCGACAAGAACAAGGGGGATAAGGAAGCCGAAGAGAAGTTCAAGCAGGTCGGCGAGGCCTACGCCGTGCTTGCCGAGCCCAACAAGCGAGCCCAATACGATCGCTTCGGGCATCAGGCTCCGAGCATGGGACCCGGCGGTTTCGGCGGCGGATTCGATTTCGATCTATCCGACGCGCTGCGCATCTTCATGGAGGGGAGCTTCGGCAATTTCTCCGATTTCTTCGGCGGGGGGCGGGCCTCGCGCGAAGAGCGTTTGCGGCGCGGCAGCGACCTGCAAATCACCCTGAAGCTCGGCCTTGAAGACATCGCCCGGGGCGAAACCAAGAAGATCAAGCTTTCGCGCCTCAAACCTTGCGAAGAGTGCAGCGCGACGGGCGGAGCTCGAGGATCCAAACCAACGGTCTGCACCACCTGTCACGGACGAGGTGAAGTCCGGCATGTATCGCGATCCTTCCTGGGACAATTCGTCCAGACCGCGACCTGTCCGGCGTGCGGGGGCGCTGGGGAAATCATCTTGGATAAATGCCCCCAATGCGCCGGTGAAGGGCGAGTCAAAGGCGAGGTCACTTTATCGGTCAACATCCCGGCGGGCGTGACGACGGGGAATTATTTGACCCTGCGCGGTCAGGGCAACGCCGGCCTGCGCGGCGGTCCCGCCGGAGACGTCTTCGTCGTCGTCGAAGAGAAACCGCATGAGATCTTCGAACGGCACGGCGATGACATTCTCATTCGGCTCCCCCTCTCCTTCCCCCAGGCCGCGCTGGGCGATGAAATCGAAGTTCCCACCCTTAACGGTCGGGTGAAAGTGACCATCCCCGAGGGGATTCAAGTGGGCAAAGTCCTTCGGCTGAAAGGCAAAGGGATAAAACATTTGAACAGCGCCGGCAGTGGGGATCAACTCATCATTGTTGGCATCTCCACGCCGACCAAATTGACCGCTCGCGAACGCCGTCTATTAGAAGAGCTGTCCGAGTCCGAAAGCTTTAAGCCCAAGGACGGAGAGCGGTCCCTTTTCCGCAGAGTCAAAGACGCGCTGAAGTAGCGCCAACTCATCAGATTCACCTTGAAGGACGCGCCCGGCTGGGGATTTACATCGGGGGAAAGGAGCGCCATCCTGCTGATCTGCGCGGCCGCCTTGATCGGAATCGGCTACCGGCTCTATCAGCAGTCGGCCATTCCGGAAAGCGCGCCGATCACGGCTCAGGATTCGGCGGCTATAGCGGCCATCTCGAAGGCGCTCGAGCTTCAATCCAAGAGTCCAGAGCGAACGACTGGCGGGGATTCTTCGACCGAGGCGGTTTTGGATCCGTCTCACCCGATCTCGGGGAATCCGGGTCTAATAGACCTGAACAGCGCCACTCAAGCGCAGTTGGAAACTCTGCCCGGCGTCGGCCCGGTGCTGGCTCGGCGCATCTTGGAAACCCGCGCTCATTTGGGCGGATATCAGCATCTCGAGCAGTTGCTCGAAGTGCCCGGAATTGCCAAAGTCCGTCTTGAGCGGATACGCCCCCTGGTGATCTGCCGCTCGAGCGACTCATTGTCAAATCTATATTCGGAATAATCTCAAAGTAAGCGAAGAGGCGATTATGCAGTTGATGCTCCGGTGGCGCTCGGGAGAGATTTCCCTGCATGAAATTCGCGCCGAGGGTCCTGAGGAGGCTGATGGAAAAAGATCCTCCGTCGAAATCCCTCTCGGAAGTGCGGGGCTTGATTTTGATCTTACTCCGCTGACTTTGACATCGGAAACCGAGCGCGCTCGGTTGGTTGAGGCGCTGCTCTCGCTGAGCCAATCGAGCCCAGTGAAAGACCTTTCCGTTCATCTCGAAATCCCCGCTATTTGGGGCATTGAATTGCGCCTCCCTCCCTTGAGACTTCCTCCAGCGGAATTGGCAGAGCACCTGCAATGGGAATTGTCCAGCGCCCTGCTCGATCCGGTGGATCAATATCGCTATCACTATGCATTTGGCGATGACGGATCCATTCGACTGGCGGCGTTGCGCGCTCGCCTCCTGGATTTAATCCAGCAGACGGCCGCCGAGGCGGGCTATAAGCTATTGAGTCTTCGCTTCGATGAAATTGACTTTGCTCAAGTTGACTTTCTGCAGGTTTCATCGCCGCCCAAAGCTGCTCTGCCCATTGCGGCTCTGCCGCCGCCGGCCAAATCGGATCAAGCTCGAACTGAGAAATCCGCGGGGGTGCAGAGGAAGGCGGCGTCTGGACAGCCCGCCTGGTTTATCGGTCTGGTAATCATCGCCGGAATTGTCGTCGTGGCGCTCTGGGGCTGGATGAAGCTGACCAACGAAAGGCGGCCCGGCCGACTGCCAGATCAGGTGATCAGTACAGGTGAGATCCGAACAGAGCGAGAGACGGCCGCTCTGGAATCACCACAAAGCACAACTTCCCTCCCTGATTCAGCCGCGCGTGGCACGACCGCCCCAGCAACTGAGGCAGCACCGGAACAAATAGTCGAAGAGATCAAGACCGGTGCAACCGGGTATGCGCCGATGGTCAACCGCCTCGCCGTCCTTCAACAGGCGATGGGCGAAGGCGCCGGGCGAATGCCATTCGACCTGATATCCTTTACCGGCGACAGATTTCTAATTCAGTTCGCGGGCGCTGAAAACGCTGATCGAAATGAATTCTGCAATCGGCTAAGAGCGATGCCTGGAGTTCTCGAAGTCCATGAACCCATAAAAAAGCAAGGCCGGGCCGCAGCCCAAGCCGGCATTAACGGCAGGCTGAAACTCGGTACCGACGGGCAGCCTGCCGCCAGACTTGATGCGGCTCAGATCAGCGCCGCAGGGAAGAAATGCGGCTTGAAACATCCATCTGCGGAGGGATTAATATTTGCCGGAGCGGGCTCGCAGGTCATGTCCTTCTTGAATGAAATCTCCGCCCAGAACGGCGCTGTTTACCGGCTCATCATCATCCCCTGGGGCGAGGGACAATACCGCGTCGTGCTTGAATTATAGCGCGGTCGAGGCCGTGCTTCGATTAAATGTATCTTTTTATTGGAATCCTTGGGACTCCGAGGGTCGCCCGCGATCCCCGTTTTCATTGCGATCCATGCGCATTATTTCAGGCAGTTGGCGAGGTCAAACGCTGAAGGTCCCGGCGCAGGTTCGCCCCACGGCGGATCGGGTCAAAGAAGCGATCTTTTCGATTCTGGGCAACGCCGGGGATCTAAAAGTCCTTGATCTCTACGCCGGTTCCGGGGCTCTGGGCCTGGAGGCGCTGTCGCGCGGCGCCCGCCGAGCGCAGTTCGTGGACCTTTCGCGTCGAGCGCTGGCGACGATCAAGGACAATTTGCGCGGGCACGACTCCTCCAATGTGATCTTGTCCCAGCAAGACGCCCTGGAATTCCTGCGCAAAGCCAAACAGCCTTTCGACTGGATTTTCTGCGACCCGCCATACCACAAGGTGAGCTACCTGCGGCTGCTTCAGGCGATCGGCAAATCGGAGGCGCTGGGCGCGGATTCGCTCTTGATTCTCGAATCGGATCGCTTTCACACCTTCGAGCTGCCGCCGACCTTGCAGGCCATTGACCGGCGCAAATTCGGCGACACCATCATCCATTTCATCAAGCGCGCCGCAGCCGGATTCCTCGATGACAAGCGGCGGGCGTAAAAATCGCCCCCTTTCCGGGCCGCGTCCGCGCAAGGAGCTGGGACAGCATTTCTTGCTGGATGAGGAGATCGCCGAACGAATCGTCGCGGCGATGGATCCCGCCTGGTCGGATCGGGCGCTGGAGATCGGCCCGGGGCGCGGAGTGCTGCTGCGCTTTCTGTTGAAATCCTTCCAGCGCGTCACGGCCGTCGAGATTGATTCGAGATTGCAGAAGCCGCTGCAACGCACCTTTGGCGGGCATCCTGGGCTGAACCTGATCTTTGACGATTTTCTGCGATTCGATCTCGGCGCCTTCATCGGCGGCGATTCGGCTCCGGTCAAGATCGTCGGCAACGTGCCCTATGCGCTGTCGGGGACGATCCTGTTTCACCTTCTGGATGCCGCAACGGATCAGATTCAGTCGGGCAAGTCAATGCTGCGCAGCGCCACGCTCATGCTGCAGAAGGAGGTGGCTCAGCGCATCGCCGCCGAGCCCGGCAGCCGGACCTACGGCGCCATTACAGTTCTGCGCGCCCTGTGCGCCGATGCGACCTTGCTCTTCACGGTGCCGCCGACGGCCTTCTCCCCGCCGCCGAAGGTCACATCGGCGGTGGTTCGTCTCGATTTCCACGACCGGCCGCGTTTTCAAGTGAATGACCGTCTGGGATTTAACCAGTTGGTTCACCACGTTTTTGCCCAGCGGCGCAAAATGCTGAAAAATACCCTGGGCACATTTTACGGCATCCGCCCGGTCTGGCAGGAGGCCGATTTCGATTTCACCCGCCGGCCGGAAGAGCTCTCGATAGATCAATTCGTGGATTTATTTCAGCTCCTTCAAAAAACGAATCCCAATACTCTGGAGGAATCATGAAGACCTTCATCATGGCATTTAGCGCGCTGCTGCTGACCGCGATCTGCGCGCAGGCGCAATTCGAAAAAGGCGATTGGGAACTGGGGATGACCATTACCGCGGGAAGCTATTCGGAGACGTCGAAGAGTGATTACTACGAGTACGAAGACAGAGCGACGTATCTCGCCGTTGCTCTCATCCCTGGATATTTCCTGATTGATGGGCTATCTGTCGAGCCCGAATTCAACTACTATACCCTGCAAGATGCTGATGCCACGTTTCAATTGTTGGGCAATTTGAGTTATACGGGTTGGATCCCCGGGCAGAGAGCGGCCTGGTTTGTCCGCGCCGGAATCGGCACTGGCAACGGCGTCCCCTACCCCGGCCTGACCTTTTCATTGTGGGATGCCGAAGAGTCTATCCTGGTGCTCAATTTCGGCGCAGGACTGAAAGTGCCGGTCAGTCACCATGCAGCTCTGCGAACCGAACTGAATTATCGAATATATCGCTTCACTCACGAGTCGAGCCCTTATGAATATCCCAGCGGCAGCACAGATTATGACATTCGGGATTTTGGCTTCCGCATCGGCTTCTCGATCCTGCTGTAACTGGTCGAAGGGCCGCCGCAGGACGGTTTTCATTTCATGACTCGTTCCGCATGCCCCTGATTCAAACGGAAGCGATCATCCTGGGCAGCCGCAAATTCAGCGAAAGCTCGAAAATCATCTCCGTTTTCACGAAGGATCGGGGGAGAATTTCCATCCTCGTCAAGGGGGGTCGCAAAGGGACGAAGAAATTTCCGGGGGGACTGGAGACGCTGAACCGCGTGGAGGCGCAGATCTACCAGAAGAGCGGGCGAGAGCTGCAGAACTTCAAGGCGGCGGATCTGGTGGATGCATACCCGAATTTGCGCAAAGATTTATCGCTGACCTATACGGCGCTCTCGCTGGCCGAGACGGTCGAGCGGACCACGCTGCCGGACGACGCCCATCCGGATTTGTTTGACACCTTGGCGGAATCCTTTTGGGCGCTGAACCGCACGGGCCTCCATCCCTGGACGATTCGCTGGCGCGGCCTGCTGGGCATCTGCCGGGCTCTGGGATTTGGCCTGACGCTGGAAGGCTGTGCGTTGTGCGGCAAGAAGAGGCCGATGCGGGCATTCAGTTTGGTTCGCGGCGGATTTGTCTGCGCGAGCTGCTTCAAACCGGATGCGGATACTCTCGCCCTGCCGGGTGAAATCTGGGGCGTCTTGCGCTTTCTGAATTCCTGCCCGATCCAGGCGGCCGTACGCCTGAAGGTCCTGCCCCTGATCGGGCGCCGAATCGAGACCCTCTTTCTAATGTACTTCAAATATCACATCCCCGGCCTCAAAGGATTCAGCACCTGGAAAGCTCTGCCGCAAACCTATTGGGGATCCAAAACCGATAACTCAAGAGAGAATCAAGATGGATGATAGCATCTACTGGGCCCACTTGACCGCGGTTGAGGGCATGGGCGCGGCCACCTTCGAAGCGTTGATCAAGCGCTTCGGCAGCATTCAGCGCGCCATGGCCGCGTCCATAGACCAGCTCAAAGAGATCCCCTCTCTGGATGAGCGAACCGCCGAAGCCATTCGCCATGCGCACTTGACTCTGGATGCCACCCGGGAGAAAATCGAAGAGCTGGAGTCCAAGGGGATGCGCGTGCTCACCAGCCTCGATAACGCCTATCCGGCCCGCCTACGTCAGGCGGCCAATCCGCCGCCGGTCATCTTCCAGGCCGGGAAGTGGGAGGCTCAGGATAATCTGGCCGTGGCCATCATCGGAAGCCGCGAATGCAGCGCTGTTTCAGCCAAGCGCGCTCGGGAGTATGCCCGCTTCCTCGCTGAGCGGGGTCTGACGATCGTCTCCGGTTATGCGGATGGCGTGGATATCAATGCTCACCGGGGGGCGCTGGAAGCCGGAGGGCGAACGATTATCATTCCCGGCTGCGGCGCCGACCATTTTGATTTCGGCCCGCTGTCGGATGTCGGCGTCGCCTCGTTTCTCGAATTGGGGGTCCGAGGCGTCTGGCTGTCGGAGCAGCCCCCCGAAGCGGACTGGTCCGGGCAGGGCTCGCTGGCGCGCAACCGGCTGGTGGCGGCATTAGCCCAAGCGGTGTTGGTGATCGAGGCGGCCTTGAATTCCAGCACGCTGGACACGGTCGCACGCGCCAGAAATCTGAAGAGGCCGCTCTTTGCGCAGAGCTATTCCACAATAAGTCCGCCAGTGATGGGCAATGAGCAACTCATCAAAGAAGGTGCGCAGGCCATTGGGACGAAAGCGGAATTGGATCAGATCGTCGAATTGGTCAAAGGCAAGCAGGGCAAGGGCAAGAAAAAACCAGAAGATCCGCGCCGATAGGAAAGAAAAGGGGGAGATTTCAATGAGAGGGATCAGGTTAACACTGTTGGCGGCTGCAATCGTTTTTTTGATCAGTTTCGAATCTCTCAGCCGCGAGAGCCCGAAATGGGAACCGAGGCTCTTCGTCACCGCAACGGGAGCCGTCTGGTCGCCGGGGGGAATAGATAAAGATCGTTTCACCGCCAGCCTGGGAGGGAGCGCATCGGTGTTTTACTGGATCAACTGGAGCACGCAGCTGATGGTGTCGGGTTCTTATGTGGGGCTGAAGACTCAACGCTTCTACTGGATGCCGGAAGCCCTGAGCGATACCATGCCGGACGTCTGGGAGGTGGACGGCAGCCTCTGGGTGGCTTCGCTGGAAGCGCGCCGCATGTTTCCCACCGACAACAAGAACTATCTCTACCTGGCATTGGGGGGGGATTATTATCATTTTGGAGACGTCAAAGGGAAATATGAAATTTTTACGACAGGTCAAATCATCAGCGGAGAAATTCGCGATCATCGCGAACCCTCGGACGCGCTGGGATTACATTTCGCGCCCGGCCTCTTCTTCCTGTTCTACCCCCAGCTTTCGATAGACGTCGCCGTGCGCGTCCATCTCCTTTATGACGGCGAAGACGTAGTATACTGGCTGCAGCCGGGATTTACGGTTGGGTTGCGGATATTCTAAGCCGGTAACCGCCGCGATTGCAATTTAAGCCGGACAGATTCCGTCCCGAACAAAAGAATATCACAGTAAATAGCATCCCCTGCAATTCATCGCCTGGCCTCTATCCTATTCCGCCCCCAAAAATCCCGCCAGCTCGAGCGTTCTAAAGATCTCTTGTGCTATAACTTCCTGCCCGCGATCATCCGGGTGAAGGGGATCGTCCTTCAGGTCACGAAAGAGCTGGCTGCCATCAAGGATGTCAAAAGCGGCGGCGGCATCGGCCGCGGGGATGCCGCATTCGCCGCCGACCTCGCGAATGACATTCAGATAAAAATGGTGCTGCCGCCGCAGTTCAGGCCAGTTATCCCATGGGGATTTGCCCTCCGGTTCAGTCATCAAAACGAGCTGGATCGAGTGCTTTAAACACCATGCCTGCACGGCCTCCAAATTATCCCTAAAATCCGCCAGGGATACGCGGCTGACGCCGGAGCCATCGGGTAACAGGGCGTTTGGGGTGGCGTGCAATAAATCCGTGAATTTGAGGACCAGGGGGCGAATCGCATACCCGATGGCCGTGCTGCCATAGAAGAAGTCAGGTCCTTGCACCAGGATGCGTTCCCGCCAATCGGGATCCTGAGCCGACTTGTCCTCCAGGACATCATGAAAAGAATCGTTCCAGCCGAAGGCAAAGACCAGAATGTCCGGCTGCAGGGACGCCAGGCGATGCTCGACGAATTTGCGGCCGTGCCAGCTTGTGTATCCCGGGACGCCCGCGTTGACCACTTCATAACGCTTCCCGCCCGAAACCTGGTTCAGCATCCGCTGCAAGACATGGCAGAGATTCTTCTCCATTTGAGAACTGCCGGTGCCGAAAACCACCGATCCGCCTATGATCACGACCCGCGTGAGATCTTCTCCCTTGGGCTCCTCTAATTCGTCACCCAAGCAGCCGAATCGATTGATCCGGCCGTAGGGGTATAGAGCAATGGGGCCGTGATATCCCGGATTCATCTTCCATTTCAGCAGATCATCTCCCGCAAATCTCCGCACATCAATCAGGGGCGTACGAAGGGCAAAGTGAGCCAGAACGCGCAGGCCGCTCTCCGTCACGGCGACTAAAAATATCAAGTAAAGCAAGATGCGGAGAGGTTTTTTCATGAGAGTTGTGACTCGAGCACTGGATTCGGTCAGCTTACCGCCGTATTCGACGATATCCCCGTATGCTTCGTCTTCATGTAGTAGCCCACCATCGCCAGCGTCGAAATCAACCCAAGCGCGCCGAGAACAATCCAGACCAGATAAGGATGGTGCAGATCCCACAACACGCGCGTGGCTTCATCCAGCGAAGCTCCCTGGCCGCCATTCATTTTCGAAGCCAGGGTCGCCATCACGTTTTCCAGCGGAATCTGATCCACCTGCGCCTTCGCCATGCCCAGGTTTTCCACCAGATACTGCCGGGCGAAATTCATCTTGCTGCCCAAGCTTTCATAGAGGAAGCCGGAGATGAAATTGCCCAATCCCCACCCCACCGCGAAGGGGATGTTGGAATAGCCCATGTAGAGCGCTTTTTTGTCCGGCGGAGCCGTCAGGCCGATATATTCGGAGAACTTCGGGCTGCACATCATTTCGCCGATGGCGAAGATGAAGATGGCCAGCGCCACGACCATGCCGACCTGGGTGACTCCGGCGAAGACAAATGCGACCACCGACACAATCATGCCGCCGATTAGCGCCACCATCGGGTGAAACTTCCCCGTCATCCAGGCGATGGGGATCATCAGCAGGATGATGGCGAAGGCGTCAATGTTGATCAGCATCTCCGGCTTGACATTACCGCTGGCCAGGACGTTACCCGGGCTGATGGCCGCGAAGAAGGGCGCGATGTCCTTTGACGTGACCCACTCGTCAATGAAATTGGGCAGCAGATCCCAAAGCTGCATGAACATGAACCAGAAGCCGCTGAAGATGCCCAAGAAGATCAGGAAATTCTTGTCCTTCAGAGTCGAGATGGTATCCATGAAGGTCTGGCCGACGGACTTATATTTGGATTCGCCGACCTTTTCGGGTTCGCGGTAGAAGAAAATTGCCGGAATAAAGTTGAACGCCGTCACGCCCGCCGCGCAGATGAAGACCAGCTTGAAGTTGGTTTCGCCGCGGATGTTGGCTGCCAGCACCGGCGCTAAGAAGCCGCCCACGTTCACCATCCAGTAGAAGATTCCCCAGGCGATGGAGCTGTTGTCCGCCGTCGAAGCCTTGGCGATGGTCCCCTGCACCGGCGGCTTGAAGATGGCCGTGCCCAGGCCGATCAGACAGGCGGCCCCGAGAGCTCCCCAGAAGCCTCCCGCAAAGGCGAAGGAGAGATAACCCAGGATGTTGATGCTGTAGGCGACGTAGAGACTCTTCTTATAGCCGTACTGATCCGTGAAACCGCCCGACACCATGGGCACCAGGCATTGGATGATCGCCCAGATCGAGTAAATCAGCCCTTTCTCGCCGTAAGTCAATCCCAGGCCGCCCTGAGCGACGGCATACACCATGTACAGCGGCAGGATGGCTCGCGCTCCGAAGAAAGCCAGGCGCTCCTGCGCCTCCATCCAATTGGCGAACCAGTAGTTGGGCTTCAAGCCGCGAATCTGTTGGAAAGCGGTGGGTTTGGACAAGGGGTTCTCCAAGCTATTTAGACTAAGAATTTGCTGAACGGATGGTCAGTGATTCGGGAAATAAGACTGAAATTCTTCGAAATCCGACTTATTTCCCGGAAATAAGCATGGTATAGTATGCTTATTCGAATCGAATAAGCGACTTCTCGACTGCCGGATAAATTTCGTCAATCTGTTTTTGAATCTGAATGGTCAGATTAATTGCAGTGACAACTTTGCAGTAATGCTCGATTTCATCTGAGGTCAATTTCTTATCACGGCGCTCCTTTAGCCATTTTTCACAGACCTGATATCCGCCGATATGATAATGCCAAACCTCCTCCGAAATTCCCTCAAAGTGCTGCATTTCGTTAATATGCACCCCGCCATGCAGTCCATTATACAGCACTTTCTCAACGATATTCTCGCCCTTGCCGAAATATTTGCAGATCGGTTTGTTCAGATCATCCGCTATGACAGAATGCAGATCAATGAGCCTTTGTCCCAATTTAGCCATCTGCAGAAAGAGCTTATGATCTTTGGTGAAGGGAACGCGTGGGAAATCCATTTTCAGGAATTCGGCATATTTGGTGCGGTATGTGTCAGAGTGGAGAATAGCGTAAATATAGGCCAGAAATTTCTCCGGGGATGGGGCATTTTTGTAGGCTTTTTGCAGTCGTTCAATCGCGAATTTGGCGATGTTGGGGGTCCGTTCTCCATATCTGGCCTGAGGTTCGAAAAGGATCAATGAACTACCAACAACCCTTCTGGGTGCTTTCTTCTCGCCATCATATATATAAAGGGGGAAATTTACGTTTCCACCTCTATAGAATAGATTAAGATCGCCGATGCAGTTGGCGCAAAAGACAATATTCCATGGCTTTTCGAGCCCCACGACCTGTCCAGCTCTGCCCACACATAAAGCCAGGTTATCTTTCAACATGTGCCGCATCACTTCCGGGCGGGGGCGGCAATGAAAGCCTTGTGATTTACCGGTATAATATGTGTATCTTACATCGAACGGACGGTATAGAATAGGCACGATATGCTTTTTATCAGGACCGCTTTCTTTCAGGTCGGCTTGCGCCAATTCCACTTTCCAATCCTGCGCGTCCTTGCCCAGCTCATAGGCTTCGCGAGCCAATTCGGGATTAAGCCGAGAAAATCTCTGCACTGTATTCCACACCTCATCTGCCGTCCAGTGAATCGTCAAGTGATCTCGCGCCGTGACGATGCCGACGCTGTTGACGGGGAAAATGTCGGTGATCTTGGGGAAGGATTCATAATGGGCCAGGAGATCCTCATCTCTGGGAACGAACAAATAGTGGGGCGATTTAGGCGTTAGCTTCTGCCACTCGGTCGTCTTAAGGCCATTATCAAACAGCCAGCCGTATTTCTTCTCTCGTATTCCCCATCGCTCGGCATGGTGAACAATACAACTCCTTTTCTTCCCCTTTTTCTTTATAAAAATGCTGATCGCCACACCTTGGCGGATGTCGAAAACATTCTGGTCTCTCGATCCATCCGGGCACTTCTCCTTTTTCAGAGCATTGCCGTGCAAATCGAGAACGTAGATTTCATCGAAGCTCTGCATCAAAGAACGCCGCATGCCGCGAAAGGTCGGGTTATCTAGATAGCTGTGGTTTGTGATGAATCCTAACACACCCTCTCCCGCCTGGTCAATTTTCCATTGCGCAAAGCGCATGAACTTGACGTAATCATCCTGCAGCCATTTCGGATTCTTTTCACCCAAGGGACTGCCATCTACCACCTTATAATCTTCGATCATCCTGCCTATCCAAGTTCGCTCTTTCCGCGCTATTGTGTTCCCGTTCTTGGTTCCCACGTAGACAGTTTTCTCACTAACATTGGCGGAATGGCCGGAATAGGGAGGATTGCCCAAGATCACCAGAATGGGCGTTTCTTTCTTGACCTTTTCTGCCAAATGAGATTCTTCTGCCAGGGATGCAATCCCGGGAATTGTTGTTTGAGCGAATTCCTCCATTTCCAGCGTGTTGGTCAGATAGAGCTTAAAACGATCATCATCACCTAAGGTGCAGCCGAATTCATCCAGCATGTAGGAAATCTTCAAATGGCCCACGGCATAGGAAGCCATCATGAGCTCGAAGGCATAGAAATTCTTAAGAACGTGATTTCGGAGGAAGCCCTCTTTGCCTCCTTCACCAAATCTCTCCACGTATTCTTCGACCGCCTTGCGGGCTGCTTCCACTAAGAAAGTTCCAGTTCCCGCTGCTGGATCTAAGACGGTCACGGATTTGTTGGCCAATCCTTCCGGACGATCGAAGTGCTCCTGCAATATCCTATGCAGCGATTCGACAATATAGCAAACGACAGCTTCAGGAGTGTAATAGACTCCACGCCGTTCCCGAGTATCCGGATCGTATTTGGCCAGAAAGGTCTCATAGAAGTGGACAATCGGATCCCGCGGTCGCACGTTCGGCAATGAGCGCGTCTGGAATTGGAGGATCTTTTTCAGGTCATTGACTTCCAAAACTTCTGCGATATCGTCAAGAATCCATTCCATTTGCTGGGGGAGTCTCTCCCCTGAAATGAAATAGAAAACCTCGCGCAGAATGCCAATCGTTGAGGGGATGTAGGTGTAGGCGAGCTTTCGATTAAATCCGTTTTGCGCGCGAGTCCGGGCGGCGAATAAGCCATAAGTGATCGTCTGAGCATAAAGGTCGGCAAAAGTCTCAGGAGTCAGGCCGGCGATCAAATAATTGCGAAAAGCCTCATAAAAACCCAGAATGGAGTCCTTTCTCAGTTTTTCGCCCTTGCGTAGTTCCATAGTGATAACTTCATCGCGCAAGAAGCGAGTTCGCTTGGCTAACTCCTGGGCAAGAGCCTCGGCATTATAAAGCCTGGGGAGAACGAAGGAGAAGAACTTTTCAAATAAGGAATATAGGTCGGTTTCTTTCTCGAGCGGAGGAATAGCCTTAAGCTTCAAGAGAATTGCCGGTCTGCCAATAAGTACTTTTTCAACAAAATCGCCGTCTCGATAAAGTCTGAATTCGAGAAAATTCGTCAGAATCAAATTGGGGAAGGTTTGGCGATATCGCTTAAGTTGCTCGGATTGCTCCACTTGATCGAGATGTTCAACAGTCGGCGCTTTGGCTTCCAAATATCCGACGATGTGCTGCTTTCCATCCCAAACTCGAAAATCAGGATTGCCGGCGTCAGTCTCTTTTGGGAGGGTCGTAACTTGAACATTCATGCGCTTGATTGAAGCGGCATAGCTGTTCAGCAGACCTTCCAAAGTAGAATAGAAGCTCTCTTCACGCGCATCGCCGTGGCTGGCGGTTTCGTGGAGCCTTTTTAAATAGTCCTTTAGCATATCCTCATCTCCCATTGTGGTCGCAAATCGCAACCGCCTCACCCCACTACGATATTCAACAACTTCCCCGGCACGAAGATGACTTTGCGGATGGTCTTGCCGCCCAGGTAAGGCGTCAGGCGGTCGCTGGATTGGGCCAAGTCCAGAGCGCCTTTCTCGTCCACATCGGCGGGGACGTCCATCCGGTCGCGCAGCTTGCCGTTCACCTGCACCACCAGCGTGTAGGTGGTCTTCACCAGCGCGGCGGGATCGTAATCCGGCCAGGGCTGATCGAATACCGAATCCGTCTCATTCTTCTCGGGGTGCAGCTTGTGCCAGAGCTCTTCGCCCAGATGTGGAGCGAACGGCGCGACTAACCTCGCGAAAACGTTTAACAGGCAGGTCAGGCCGGGAATCGGCCCAAGCGCCGCCTTCTCGTAGAGCAGATTCAGAAGCTCCATCATCCGGCTGATGGCCGTGTTGAAGTGCAGGTCGGTCAAATCCTGCGTCACCTGCTGAACGGCGTAGTTCAGAGCGTATTTCAAATCGGCGGGAAGATCGCCCGGAGCGTTGCCACCGCCATGCTCTTCGACGAAACGCCAGAGCCGATTGACGAAGCGGTGAATGCCGGTGATCCCTTCATCCGACCAGTCCCCGCCCTGCTCGTAGTCTCCCATGAACATCATGTACATGCGAAAGACGTCCGACCCGTAATCGCCCATGAAGTCGTCGGGATTGACGACGTTGCCGCGCGACTTGGACATCTTTTCGCCCTGGTGAGTGATGATCCCCTGATGGCGCAGACGCGTGAAGGGCTCGTCGAAATGGATCAGCCTGGCGTCGTAGAGCGCCTTGGCGATGAAGCGCGCATAGAGCAAATGCATGACAGCGTGCTCGGCTCCGCCGATGTATTGATCCACCGGCAGCCACTTCTTCACCAATTCCTGATCGAAGGGGACATCATCCCGGTCGGGAGACAGATAGCGCAGGAAATACCACGACGAGCAGACGAAGGTGTCCATCGTATCGGGATCGCGCTGAGCCGCCCCACCGCATTGCGGGCATTTGACGTTCATGAATTCCGGCACCGCCGCCAGCGGCGATTTGCCTCGCGGAGCAAAATCCTTGATATTCTCAGGCAGACGCACCGGCAGATCTTTTTCCGGAACAGCCACTTCGCCGCATTTGGGGCAGTGAATGATGGGGATGGGCGCTCCCCAGTAGCGCTGCCGCGAAATCAGCCAGTCGCGCAGGCGGTAGGTGACGGTGAAGCGTCCCTTGTTCAGCGATTCCAGTTTGCGCGTCACGGCGGCCTTGCCATCTTCGGATGACATGCCATCGAATTCGGCGGAATGGACCATCACGCCGGCATCTTCGTAGGCGGCCTCCATCTGCTTTTCATCGAGTGATTCGCCGGGAGGATTGATGACGACGCGAATCGGCAAATTATATTTGCGCGCGAATTCGAAATCGCGCTGGTCGTGAGCCGGCACGGCCATGACGATGCCGGTGCCATAGCCCATGAGCGCGTAATCGGCCATCCAGATTGGCAGCTTCGCGCCGGTCAGAGGATGCACGGCGTAGGCTCCGGTGAAGACGCCGGTTTTTTCGCGTTCCGTTGAGGTGCGTTCGATGTCCGTCGCGTGGCAGACTTTTTCGATGTAAGCATCAACGACGGAGCGACATTCGGGCGTGGTGATTTCCCGAATCAGCGGGTGCTCCGGCGCGAAGACCACGTAGGTTACGCCATAGAGCGTGTCCGGGCGCGTGGTGAAGACCTCGAATGCTGTCGGGTGCGGAGACCCGACAGCACCCTTATTGTCATTCCCGCGTACGCCCCGAAGGGGGGCCTGGCTCCGGGAATCTCGCCCATCAAGGCTGAACACAATCTGCGATCCTTCGCTGCGGCCGATCCAATTCTGCTGCATGATGACCGTCTTGCGCGGCCAGTCAATGCGGGAAAGGCCCTCCAGCAGCCGGTCGGCGTAGCGCGTGATGCGGAAGAACCACTGCTTCATGTCCCGCTTGGTGACGGCCGTGCCGCAGCGTTCGCATTCGCCGCCTTCGGCCTGTTCGTTGGCCAGAACCGTCTGGCAGGATGGGCACCAGTTGACCGGGGCCTGCTTCTGGTAGGCCAGCCCCATCTTGAAGAGCGTCAGGAAGAGCCACTGCGTCCATTTGTAATACTGCGGCGATGAGGTGTTTACTTCGCGCGCCCAGTCGTACATCGCGCCGATCTGCTGCAACTGTTCGCGGATCAACCGGACGCTTTCGGCCGTAGTGACGCCCGGATGCACGCCCTGCGACACGGCGTAGTTTTCCGCGGGCAGGCCGAAGGCATCGAAGCCCATCGGTTCGAAGACGTTGCAGCCCTGCATGCGCTTCCAGCGGAAGTAGGTGTCCGCCGGGCCGAAGTTGTACCAGTGCCCGATGTGCAACTTCATGGCGGACGGATAGCTGAACATCACCAGGCCGTAGAACTTCCTATCGGTCCTGGTCAGATCCGTGTGGTGCGCGCCGCTTTCTTGCCAGACGCGACGCCACTTTGTTTCGATCCCGTTAAAGGGATAATCCATCTTATTGTAACCAGGTATGCAAGTGTACAAGTAACCAAGTAAAGCAATTCAGTAGTCGGGGTCGTCCCGACCGCGACATGGGCGCACAGCCGTGCGCCCCTACGGGTTTGCAAAGTTGGAGTCATCTTGACCCCGATGCCGAAACAAGTTTGCTAAAAGTAATCAAAACCCGCGGGAAAGTCAAGGGGAAAGTGGGAGTTGGGGGTTAGGGGCAGGCTGCGTCAGGTCACACGCCTGCGGCGCAAGACCTGACGCAACACGCAAGGGCGAGAAGTTGAAAAAGGCAAGAACTCGATCCGCCGCGGCGGACGGGGCGAGAACTCGCGACGCAAGCGGGAAGAGAAGTTGGCGGAGAGGCGAGAAGTTGACACGCAAGAATCCAGAATCCAAAAGACAGATTACCGGGGATAGGAAACCCCGAAGGGGCAAGCCCCGAGGGGGCAAGCAGGAGAAAAGGGGCAGGCAGCAGAGAGCGGTCAGTAGGATAAGGGCTGGGGCTCCCGACGATGAATAGAGCAACCCACGCTCCGCCGCGGTGGACTGTGCGCCCTTTCGTTTGCCGTCGAGCGCTTTGTCATCCTGTCTAATATTCATTGAGCGTCCGGGGAATTTGGCGAACGCATCGAAACATAAGTGCTTAATTACAATTAAGTTAATAAAATTTTCCAGATTTTTAAAAAAGTGCTTGACTTTTGCTATTCTAACATGTATATTTAACATGGCAGACCCGAAATGGTCTGACCAAACAAAGCTAAGAGAAAATTGTCGGACCGTTTGAACGCCATTGGGGAGGGAAATCCCAAATAGTTTTGACAACTCAAACGTGGAGGAATTCGTGAAGCTCCTTCTGATTATTCTTTGCACCGTCTTGTTGCTGTCGCCGGCCGCACCGGCCCAGGCCCAGATCGGGCGATGGACCCCGCCGATCAATGTCTCCAACGCCGCCGGCTACTCCATAATGCCCGATATGGCCATCGGGCCGGACGGCCGCATCCACGTGGTCTGGGCGGATAACGCCAGAACGCTTGTATTCAACAATTACGACATTCTCTACTCCGTTTACACGGAGAATTCCAGTTTTTGGTCCACCCCGGTGCAGTTGTCCCCCCTGGCCGACACCTATTCGGGCGATCCCCGCATTGCCGTTGATTCCCAGGGAATCCCCCATGTGGTCTGGACGCACCGCAATCTTTACCCCGAATCCGACATCTACTACTCTACCCTGACAGATTCCGGTTGGACACTGCCCCTGAATCTGTCCACCATAGACGTAAATCACCGCGGCCCGGATATCGTCGTGGATGCTCAGGATTACATTCACGTGGTCTGGTCTCAATATCTGGATGGCGCCTTTAATGTGGTGCATCGCTATTACGACGGCGGGCAGTGGTCGGAGCTGATCAATGCCTCGAACAGCACCGTGAATGTCTCCCAACAGCGTCTGGCGCGAGGCCTGGGAGACGAGCTTCACTTGGTATGGTTCAGGCCCACCGGCGGAGGCTACGGCGACATCTACTACTCCCGATATGATGGATTATCTTGGAGTCCAGGGCAGGATGTCTCCCAAAGCCCGGGAACGCAATCCATTGAACCTGATCTGGCGGTGGATATTCGCGGGAATCCTCACGTGGTCTGGGAGGAGCACTTAAATCCCAACGTTTGGGAGATATTTTATGGCCGCTTCGATGGCCTTTGCTGGTCTGCGCCGCAAAATATCTCTAATCAACAAATGCTTTCCACATCACCCCAAATAGCATTCAATTCCCAGAATCTCTGTTGCGTTTTATTTACTAAACAGCTGCAAAGTGGGCTTCCACCCTACGTGCAATATACCTTCAAGCAGGGATACGCTTGGACCCATCCCGATACGATGCTCTGCAATTATCTCAGTTTCAAGTCTGCCATTTCGGCTGACAGCAGTGGCATATTCCATTCCAGCCTGACAATGTCTCCGGGATTAGGGATGTATGGGGATATTCAATACACTCAATTCCAGAACTTGTCCTCAATGCTGCAAAGGAATAACCTGCGCGATCTTAATCATTCATCGAATAAACCTATGGACTTTAAAATCTTCCCCAATCCGTTTAATCAATCGGTTGCCATAAGCTTTCCGCCGCAGCATTCCGATCATATATCTGCAACAATCTATGACATTCGAGGCAACTTGGTCAAGACTATTTATCCGATATTATCGGCTGGGGACGCATACGAAATGAGCTGGGATGGTACAAGCCAATTCGGCATATGTGTCAGCACCGGTACGTATTTCTTGAAGTTGCAAAGCCAGGATGAGTCAATCATAAAGAAGGTAGACCTGGTCAAATGACCAGTCAAATTAATCTGTGGAGGCAGACATGAAAAGGAAAATCTTTGTTTCGGCCATTCTGACGGTGGCATTATCCGCCGCTGTCGGGGCGGAAAATTACGCTGTGCTGATCACCGGAGACACGCCGGATCTTCAGGCGGCAGGTCATAAGAATTGGGGCGGCGACGTGTATAATCCGCCGACGCGCAATTTTGATGAATTCTGGCATGACACCTTTCTGGTCTGGGAAATGCTCTGGCAATACGGTTGGAAGGACGAAAATATTTTCGTGCTGTTCGGGAACGGCGAAGATTGGCCCTCAATTAACAGTTACTGGAGATATGAAGCAAGCCAATATGAAGAACTCTGGGGTATCCAACACATCACGGACGACAGCGCTTATTATCAGGATGTGGTGGATGTTTTCAATTACCTCGATGAAGCCATGACGAAGGACGATTTCCTCTTCGTATGGACTTTCGACCACGGCTGGATTGATTCCATTCAAACCAGCCCTCCCCAGTTTCAGCACACTCTTATACTCATGGATCGAGAAATTAGCGACAACGAATTTGCTGCCTTAATGCCTACTGATTATTTCAGGCGGGTCTTCTGGATGCAGCAATGCTACAGCGGTGGATTTATTCCCGAACTGGAAAGCGACTCTACAGTGATTTTAACGGCGACAACGGATTGCGATTGGGCTTTGCCAGCTCCGAATCAAGATGATCATCCCGATGGCGGTGATCGCTACGAAAACGAAAGAATTGCGGGATACGAATATGTACATGGTGAATTTGACTACCATGTTTTGAACGCCGCACGTATGATAACCGTGGGATATTTTAACCTTCTGGATTCGGCGGACACCGATCAAGACGGGTTCACATCAATGGAGGAAATCTGGAACTGGGAAGACCTAAAAGATTACTATCAGTATCAGCAGTATTCAGATCCGGGGGAAATCGGCGATGAGATATTTCTAAACATCCCTCCCTATACCCCCTCCGGCTTCAGCGGCGAGAGAATCGGCAATACCATACGTCTCGAGTGGGAACCAAACAGAGAGTGGGACTTAGAGTGTTATAGTGTTTACAAGCGCACATATGAGGATTCCACCCAGGTGTACAGCGATTGGTACCTGCTGGACCAGACCACTGACACCTGCTATACGGATTCGAGTTTCGCGCCCACATTTCAGGGTTCGGACACGGCCTGGTTCAAGATCGCAGCAATGGACGAAGCGGGCCAATTATCCGCTTTTTCCGAAACTCGCTGTGTCCCGGGCGTTATCAGTCCCCAAGGCGAAGGGCTCGGCTTGCTGCCATTAGCCTCGAATGATCTTCTCCTGCTGAAGAATTATCCGGATCCCTTTAACGCCACCACGACCATCAGCTATGCTTTGCCGCAATCCGCACTCGTTCGCTTGTCCGTATATGACATAGCGGGGCGGAAGGTTGCCGTTCTGACGGAGACCTGGCAGACGGCGGGATTTCACCAGGTGGCCTTCAATGCATCGGATTTGCCTTCCGGAGTCTATCTATACCGCCTGGAAGCCGGCGGCCAAAACCTCTCCGGGAAAATGCTGTTGATGAAGTAAGAGATGAACACAAATGGCGAACGGCATCCATCGCGCCCTTGCCATTTCCCATCTATCGTCTTGATGGAGGTTATCATGAAGAGATATGGTGCTTTGCTCGCTGCAATGGCCCTCTGCGCCACCTCCCTGAGTGCACAGCCCGGCATCTGGTCGAACAGCTTTAATGTCTCGAATAATATTCGAATTTCGCGCTCACCGGACATGGACATAGATGGCCAAAGCAAAATCCACCTCATTTGGGCTGATAACGCCAGGTTGGGTGGCGGCATCAGCAACGACATCCTGTATCGGTATTTCAATGGACAATTATGGAGTCCCATTGAGCAATTATCGGATTCAGCCATCACCTACTCTATGGCCCCAGTGATAGCGCTGGATAGCCTTCAGGGGTGTCATGTTGTCTGGTATGACAATGGGTACATTTATGAGGGTTACTATGCGAAAATACTCTACTCCTTCAAGCAGAATGATCAATGGAGCACGCCTCTGGTCCTTTCAGAAGGCGCACATTATAATTTTTGCCCGCACATTGACATAGACACTTCAAACCGGATTCATGTGGTTTGGCATGGCGTCTTGCCGGGAGCCGGATTCCAAATTCTCTATCGAGTTTTTGACGGGAATCAGTGGCTCCCCATTCAGAGTCTAACGTCCATGCCTAATGGCTGCGGCCTGCCCAAGATTCGAATAGATTCACAGGATAACATGCACCTCGTTTTTGTTGAAGGCACAGGATATTCCTGTCAGATCATGTATATGCATAATGACGGCGGCGGCTGGTCCCAGCCGGTTCCAATCTCAGGGATTGTTGGACTAGGCGCACACGATCCTGACTTGGCTCTCGATGATAATGATAATCCTCATATCGTTTGGGAGCAGAATGTTCCCTACATCGGGAATGAGATATATTATTCAGGCTTCAATGGAATCAGTTGGAGCAGTCCCACGGACATATCCAATCTGGGTGGGCATAGTGGTCAGCCTCACATATCTATAACGCCTCAAATGAAATGCGTGTCATTCGGCAATTACCCAGTTGGAGTCTATGGGTATCTAGCTTTTGTCTACTGCATGAATAGTACCTGGAGTGTTCCTGACACTGTGTTCTTTGGATATATGAACAGGGTACTTGAGTCCTCCATGAATTTTGACAGTCTTGGCCACCTGCAACTTGTCAGCTCAGTTTTTTCCAATCCTACAAATGCCGACATATACCATGTTGCCTACATAAATTCCAGCTCTCTGCTTGCCTCGATTCTCACCCCCCACAATCCTCCCATCATCATCCCCCGATCGGGCGGCAGTTTTCAATTTGATCTGCAAATCGGCAATCAGGCCGTTCTGCCGGTCACCTTCGATATTTGGATTAATATGTTGCTGCCCAACGGCAGCCTCTCCGCGCCGATTCTGCTGCGGCGCAGCATTAATTTGGCTTCCAACGGCGTGATCTCGCGCCCCAACTTGATGCAGAACATCCCGAGGAGTGCTCTCCCCGGCCTATACTATTACTGCCTGCGAGCCGGCGATTATTCCGATTCCATCATCGTGTCCAGCGATAGTTTTTTATTCGTGAAGGAGGGAGTCAGCGTCTCGGCGGGAGGTGAGTGGTTGTTGGACGGCTGGGAGGGAGATTCTTCCAGCGAAACAGGGCTTTCGCCAGCTTCCTTTGCACTTTTGCCATCAAATCCCAATCCCTTCAACCCATCTACGACTCTCACTTTCACTCTGCCCGCTGCGGCTCGCGTCAAGCTCTCCGTATTCGATATTACCGGTCGGCAGGTTGCCGCACTGGTGGACGGCTTTAGAGACGCCGGCATCCATGAAGTCTATTGGAACGCCGCGGAATGGCCGTCGGGGATATACTGCGCATGCCTGGAAGCCGGGGGCCGCAGCGCGGTGCAGAAGGTGGTGCTTTTAAAATAGGGTCTAGGGGCTAGGGTCTAGGGACTAGTAGGGGCGCGGCGTGCCGCGCCCTTTTTATTTGCGGAATGGCGGGGCGAGGGCGGGGCGAGAGCGGGGCGCGGCAATCTGCGCCCCTTTAGTTTTTTCTCATCTTCCCATTTGCTTTCAAATGCCTAATCGGTTATTTTTGGTGAAATAATGCGCAGGGGGGGACGAACGAATCCCCAGGAGAGGTGAAGCTTTCGGAGGCCTTATGCGTATAATCCGTTACGGCGCGTTGACACTGCTGTTGCTGAGCTTATCCGGTTGGGCGGCGCCGCGCTACTCGGTGATGTACAACCAGTCCTGCTCGCTGTGCCATAACGACCCCTCCGGCGGAGGGCAGCGGTCGCTCTACGGCGCGCAGTTTTTCGCCTACACCGATCTGGCCATGACGCCGACGCCCCTGGAGAAGCTGGGCGCCATTCAGCCGATGCTGAACGACCAGATCCAGATCGGCTTCGACATGCGCACCATGTTCTACGGGCAGGACAAGCCCAGCGGCAACACCTTCATGCAGATGCAGGGGGATCTCTACCTGAATTTCCAGCTCAATCCGAAATGGGCATTTTATCTGGATAAGGGGCTGTATTCGGGCTTTGAGATCTTCGGCGTAGGTCACATCCTGCCGGCCAATGGCTACATCAAAGCCGGGCGCTTCACGCCGCCTTATGGGTTGCGGCTGGCGGATCACAAGGCCTTGATACGCACCAAGCTGGGCTTCGCCGAAACTTGGGAGGAGACCGGCATGGAAATCGGCTTCCATCCCCAGCAATTCACCTTCGCTCTGGCGGCGACCAATGGGACTACTTCATTTCAGGATGCCGACGAAGGCAAGGCGGCGACGGCTCGAGCGGATGTGCGCTTCTCGATATCCGACGTGCGTTTATGGATCGGCGCCAGCGGGCGCTACAACGAAACCACCAGCGCGGGCGACGTTCAGGTGGATGTGGTAACAGGCGGATTCGGAGGCATCGTCTACGGCCCATTGCAGATCATGGGCGAGGTGGATTACCGCAACACGGACACGATCAAGCAACTCGCTTCCTTCGCCGAAGTGGCGCTGCAACTGCGGCGCGGCGTGCTGTTTAAAATTGAGCACGACTTCTGGGATTCGAATATAGACGAAAAGTCCGGCGCGGAGAACATGTATCTGGGCGGCTTTGAGATCGTCCCGACCGGATTCCTGCAAATCATCCCCAACGTCCGATTCCATGATTTAGAACCGGGGAGCGACGACGACTACTACGAAGGCGAGGTTCAGTTCCATCTGTTCTTCTGACCAAGGAAAGGGAAAGCAATGAAGATTGGAATAATAGCCCTCCTCGGGTGTTTCTGCTTTGTTTGGGCGGCCGCCGCTCAGTCCTTCACCTTCAACGTGTCCGGCGGCGAAGGCAATCGGATCCAGTTTGAATCGAAGGCTCCGCTGGAAACCGTGACCGGCACGACGGACAAGGTGAGCGGGACGATGACGCTCGATCCGGCAGATCTTGGAGCCGGGGTTTCCGCCGCCATCAGCGTTGATGCGGCTTCGATCAAGACCGGCAACGGCATCCGCGACGGGCACATGAGGGACAACCACCTGCAAACCAAGGAATTTCCGGAAATAAAATTCACTCTGAACAATTTCGCACTGGATGGTGCGCTGCCTCCCGGTGTGGCGAAGACCTACACCGTCGCGGGGGAATTCACTCTGCACGGAGTGACCCGCACCATCAGCGTGCCGGTGGAAGTGACCTACATCCCGAGCGAAGCCGAGAAGAAGATTCGCGTGGTGGGGCATTTCAGGGTCAGCCTCGCGGAATACGACATCCCGCGCCCGCAATTTCTGATCATGCGGTTGGACGACGCGCAACGCATCACGGTTGATTTTTGGGGAGTGGCAAAATGAAGAATTCCCTGACTTGGGTGGGCAGCGCCATGCTGCTGATTGGTTTGGTTTGCGGGTGTTCGGATCTCGGTGATCAGCCCCCCACCTCCAGCGGGCCGGATTCCACGCTGGTCAGCTATGCCGGCGAGATTCACCTCCTGCTCACGGATCACTGCGTTAGCTGCCATTCATCGCCGGCGAACCCGGCCTTCGGAGATCTCGATCTGACCACCCATGCCAGCCTGATGGATTCGGTCGGACCTCACGCCCCCGTAGTTATTCCGATGAATCCCGATAGCAGCTATCTCATCCAAAAGATTGAGGGGACGGCGCAGCCGCGTATGCCCCAGGGCGGGCCATTCTTGACCAACCAACAGATCAGCCTGGTTCGCCTCTGGATCGAACAGGGCGCGTTGGACAATTAGTGTAGTTTCGCCCTGCCATGCCGCCCCGCCATCAATGACGGGGCTGAAAATACAACAAAGCCCCCTGGAAGGGGGCTCATTTATTGTCTGAATCGCCGATTCACGAAGATTAAAATGATTCCGCAGATTTTGGTTTTAATCTGCGCAATCCGCGAAATCCGTTTAATCCGTGGTTCAGACAAATCAGGCGGCCTCCGGCCGCCTATCAATTTGAAATTTGATATTTGAAATTATTTGACCATCACTACTTTCTCGACAAGCTTTTCCTCTCCCGCCTGCAGCCGAATAAGGTACATCCCCGCCGCGCGATCCCCCGCATCCCACACGTGCCTATATTCCCCCGGCAGATGAAAGCCTGACGCCAGCTCCACCAATTTCCTGCCGGATATGTCGAAGATCTCCAGACTAATTTGACTCGCAGCTCGCAGCTCGAAGCTCGCAACTACAAAGGGATTAGCCGGATTAGGCCCCAGCGAGATTTGCAACCCGGCCTGGGGATGCCGCTGCACCGGCGGCGGCGCCGAGACCTCGCCGGTGATGTTGCGGAAAAACATGACGCCACCACCATATTCTCCGCAAAAAAGATCTAGGTCTCCGTCGAGGTCTATATCAACAAGATAAGGGCAAGCCCATCCTACTGAGTCCTGCAAAAAGTAAGAAGTAATAAGTGTCATGCTGGCGCTTTGGGGTGTGCCGTCGTTGCGGTAAAAACGGAGATTCGCGTCTTGCTGATAGGTGGTGTGCTGAGCCATTAGCAAATCCAAATCGCCGTTTTCGTCCAGATCACCGAAGCAGAATCCGCGCCAGCCCCCAGGATCCTCAATTCCCTGCCATTGAGAAGTGACCAGGGAAAAAGCAGGCCATTGTGGAGTTCCGTTATTCTGGTAGAAGTAAAAATGC
>Ga0299912_10000215_pt1 | contig 59335 bp, 60 predicted proteins | sample RVTome_2_FD_207667 | JGI IMG/M metagenome (GOLD analysis project Ga0299912, IMG submission 207667) | Soil microbial communities from uranium-contaminated site in the Upper Colorado River Basin, Wyoming, United States - RVT95D214 (version 2) ... | reverse complement strand
CATGGAACACAATATACGTCGAAAATAATAGTTCTCACAATAACTCCCAGCCACCATTATAATCACATATAGCCATCTATTACCAATAACAGGGTAGCCTGGGAGAGATGGAGTAGCTCGTTTAATTTTCTCATCTGTAAGATTGTTAGAGATTCAGTGATTTTTGAAGCCCAAAAGTAACTAGCTAAAATGTGATGCGCGCGATCATTAAGTATAGATTGAACCGTTGTGCCATTTCTTCTGCTATTTCTGCACGCGCGATAATATCCTAGGAAGGTTGCGTGGCGTGCACTAGATAAAAAAACCGATTAACAATACGCTAGATTATATTTATATACTGTAAACAGAAATTAACATTTATGAAGGATATTTGTAAATTCAGTGAAGTCTGTGCAATATTTAATAACTGTCCCAGTTCTGGCTGTGGATTAAAAGGTTTCCTAACCAAGATTGAAGATGAGAAAAAAAGTTACCTAAAGAACAACATTTAATCGACGATCTAGAGAAAAAGTATCTCACAGCTTGGAATGACAACTCTAAGTCAAGAGCACGAGGAGCTTCAACAGGCAAGGCCCTTGAGGAGTGGGTAATTAAAAATCTGGAATCAGAAGGATTCCACATTGAAAAAGGTGCACAAGATTTCAAATTTGGTAAATTTCAGGTGGATGTAGTTATCCCATCAAAGCAAAAACCAAAAGTTTTCCTTGAAGTAAAAGTTAATTCTGACAGGCAGCACGCTCTTATGTTCTCAGGTTTAATAAACCAAAGAATCAATAAAGACCTAAAAATAGGTTATATATCTTTTTACAAGCCAAATAAAGAAATTAGTAAAATATTGGATGAATGGAAGCTTCAACACCCTACAATATTCAATTATTTCCCCATTGAACAAAGCTGGTCCAAATCACTTCAAGCTCTATATAATTTTATTCGATGATTCTAGACGTGCTCGCAGTTAGGGTTGAATAGTTTCCAGTTAAGTTATGGTTTTCCCCGTACATTGAAACTGATTGTTTGTTCCTCGATAAGGTCTCCGGGTTCTGTTTCGAGTCTTTCGAGGATTTGTATTTTGATTATGTGTTCACTCCTACTTTCATATAGTAAGCTCTGGTGGGGCGCAGAGTAGACTACGAAGTCTTGATAGATGCCGGTTTCCCAGTCTGCGAACGATCTGTCATCAACCCATACTTTGAGCCAGAAAGGTCTCCAAGTGGTTTCTTCATCGATTCTTTCAACGAATACGAGTATGGTGAAGCTGTCACCTGCTTTTACGGTTTGAAGTGTTTTTCCCTCCTCTGAGATGAAGACTACGTTACTGATAGCTATATCAGACTCGGGAGATAAGGGGGCATCTACGCCTTGAGCGGAATATGCCGTGAAAAGGAATGTTAGAAAAACCAGTGTGAATACACTTAGAGCTTTATTTTTCATCTTTACCAGAAACTAATAAGTCCGATTTATATAAAAAACTTCTGTGTTGAGCATTTAGGGAGCGCGCCCAGATGCATTACGTTTCTCCTCCCATAAATAAATGCGCGTGCGCAATCCTAGAATAAGATTATACTTCAGGGTGCCAAAATTTCTGAAGGAAAGGACAGCGTATGTGTTAGTTTCAGTTCACGATATACACACTGATATGAGGGCGAAGAAAGTAGCATGGGCAGGTGACTCTTGATGCCGATATCGTTTGACGCATCTAAAAACGGACTGGGAACGATCCTCAGAGACTACCAGGAGGCCGCCCTGAGGTACCTGTGGAGCCTGGGCAGAGAGGGCTCTGGTAGCCGCGATGTCTGGGTGCACGTGAACCAGGAGCTTGGCGCTAGGACCATCAGCAGGGCCTCCGTCATCAACTTCCTGAACGCCATGGTGGACGACGGGATACTCACCTTCACGGAGACGGCGGGCAAGGGGGGCCACAGGCGAGTCTACATGATGAAGTACGATGAGGCGGGGTTCAAGGAGCACATCGCCAGGGTGGTCATCAGGAACCTGTTGAGAGACTTCCCCGAGGAGACCAGAAGAGCCTTAAAAGACATGCTTGAGTGAGGTGGGTTGATTTTACAGGGATTGACTGGAACCCTGAGCTCGTATTATATATTTATGAGTTAAAAAAAGAAAACGTTCAAATGACGTGAATTTTTTCCCCCGAAAAATCTCTTTTTAAACCGTATATAAAGCCAGACAGTAGCGACGTTCTGAAGCAAAATCACGAAGAATTTGATATAAAAAATGATTGAGCCTGGCTCAGTGGATGATAACAAGTTCATCATGTCGATGATAAAATCTAGTCTAGGAACCATCTGTAACACTAGCCAGATCTCGATGCCCTCTCTGAGAGGCCCTGGATCTAAGACGGCCTGTATGATCACCAATCCAATAATCAAAGCAAATAGTTTCAGGTCCTTGTTCAAATCGAGTATCGACAAAGATAAAGCTATATTTGAGATTTAAGTTCAATAGTTTGTCTACAGGCTGGGCACTCAAATCGATCTACTTTTGAATGTAACCGAAATGAGACTCTACAATTATCATAGGGACAAGTGATTTCAGCGACTCCTTGAGGTATGTTTCGCCTGATTAGTAGAACTGGTTTATAGCCTTCCATTATTCTACGGATATAATCAAGGTGACTTTTTTGATCCATGTCATAAAGCACATAGTGGTTTAGATAAGGAACCGGGAATTTTATGTTGTAATTAAATGGTTCAAAAACCCATACTTGGCTCCCTAAAGTTCGAGCAGCTTCGCATGCTATTCCAACCTCAAATGAGATCCAATTCTGTGTGTAGATACCTCTATCAATAATATTTGGGCCAAGCAGTACGAACAGGGCTTGTGACAAAGCTATTTGGTCTCTAATGAATGCCCATGGTGGAGCTTGTATACTTTCAAACTCCATTGCTTTAATCTCGACGCCAGCCAATCCTCCTGCTTGAAGGAAAAATTTGACAATATTTTCATCTCCTTTGCTGTGAGAAAGGAAAATACGCGCCATACTTCTTCAGATTTTATAATAAATATTTAACATTTTGTTACACATTTATTATTGCCAGACCTTAAACCCTTTTTCGTGGAGGTACTGGGCAGCCAGGTCCGCGATGTCTGGGCTCTTGAAGGGTATCCGCATCTCCCTGACCCTGAGCACGATGTCCCTGTAGTTGACCTCTGTGGCTCTGCCCCTGTACTCGTCCAGGATGGTTTGCGCCACCTTCTCCGCGGCCCTGTACTTGGGGCTCAGCGTCCGGTAGTGGAGGGTGATCGCTCTGGCCACCTCCTCGTCGCTGCAGCTGCCCACCAGGCCACACACCCGGCCCTCATCCGTGGAGGAATCACGTTAACCTACCACATTGAGTACACGTCTTCAAGCCACATCCACACGACGACTACACCCCCCCACACACAGAGACACAAAACAACCAGCAAGTTGGTAGCCCTGGAGAGATTCGAACTAGATACTTGGTGATATCTCCACTGTAGTATATAATATAAGTATCGGAACGACCTTTTGACAGTAAACGGTTAGGAGGCAGAAGCCTTATCGAAGAGGCGCCCAAGCAAGAAGAATCCGCTCAGAGACTTTAGGATACCGTCAAGGCTGCTGGCTTGGGGTGTAGTATTATTCTGCCTGTTTGTGCTGAGCGGAGGCATCTACAACGTCCTAGAGAGTCCGCCTCCTTTTCTCCCCTACGGTAGTAGGTACCTCATGGTAGATCCGAGGTTCAGCGAACAAACAGTCTACGAAAGCATCTTCATATTTCTCTCTAACGCGGTGGCTTTCCTGGGTCTATGGATCAGTTATCGCAGTACCCAAGTGGCCTATGATAGGTCTAAGGCTAATAGGTACCTTGTGCTCGGAATCATATTGACACTTGCAGGCATTATGGGCAGCTACCTTATGATTGAGCTGAAGAGGACGATCCTGGGCTAAACAACTATTCGATTAGATACCGCCTTTGACCTGTGTTTGAGGTAAGGCTCCTTCTCGAAAACAGTTTTAGGGCGCGAGCACCTGGAGCTCATCCGCCGCGGCGCCAAGCGACCCCTTCTCGCAAAAAAGCATAATTAAATCGAGTTCGGAGTAACTATAATGAGGGTGGTGTATAGTTTTGAGTAATCTTCGTCGGCTTCTTGGACGGGTTCTTGAGCTTGTGGGCATCACTTTAGTTATCTTTGTGTTGTTTACTATTAGTCACCGCCCTGTCATTCCGACCCTTACAATTCTTCTTTTGTCTGGTGTAATCTTAGCTGGTATTGGAGCAATAATTTCAAGATAATGATTATGCTCGATCATGCTCTTTGGGCAAACCCGGACCACCTCATAGTAACCGGCCAGACTCACCGCCAGACCTTGACGCCTTTTTCATGGAGATACTGAGCTGCCAGATCGGAGATGTCAGGGGCCCTGAAGGGTATCTTCATCTCCTTGACCCTGAACATGATGTCCCTGTAATTGATCTCCTTGGGCTGGCCGAGTTTGAACTCATCTAAGATGGTTTGGGCCACCTTCTCCGCGGCCCTGTACTTGGGGCTCAGCGTCCGGTAGTGGAGCGTCACCGCCCTGGCCACCTCCTCGTCGCTGCAGTGGCCCACTAGACCCCACACCCTGGGCATGGGGCCGCTCCTCTTCACCCTGAACACGACGAACGGCTACCTCATAGCGGAGAGCACGCCCTAGAACACGGACAGCGTCTTCTACCGCATGTTCCACGAGTGGGCCCGGCCTGGGGGCCAGTTCAGCGTCCACAGGGTCCCCTACATGGAGGAGCTCCACGCGCCCCGAGGGCCCCTGAGCCCCGAGATCGTGGCCCAGATACAGGACCAGCTCGCCGGCGACCCGGCCCGGTGGCGCCGGGAGATGCTGTGCGAGTGGACGGAGGACCTGAACGTCTGGCTCCCCACCAGCCTCATCACCCTCTCCCAGGACTCAGCCCTCGAATACCTCGACGCCACGGAACCCGCTCGAGGCGAATTCTACATAGGCGTTGACTTTGGTAAACATCAGGACTACTCCGTCGTGGCCGTCCTGAACAAGAGGGTTAATCACCTCCACCTCATCCACTGCCACCAGTTCGCCCTGGAAACAAGCTACGGGGCCGTGATCGGCTACATCAAGCGCCTCCAGGACAACTGGAGGAACATCAGAGCCGTCTACGCCGACAAGACCGGCGTCGGAGACTACATCGTCGAGGACATGCAGCGGGGCGGCCTCCGCAACGTAGAAGGCGTCAACTTCACCGACCAGAGCAAAGAGGAGATGGCCACCTGCCTGAAGGAACAGATGAGGAGCGCCGTCTGCCCCAAGTGCGGCTGGACCGGCTACGTCGACACCCTCGAGGGAGAATGGAGAACCACCTGCCCCCAGGGCTGCCGAAGTGACGAGGGAAACCCCGTCAACCTGAGGCCCCTCCTCCACGTACCCTACGACGGGAAGCTGTTCCACGAGCTCAACGTCGAACGCTTCGAGCTCGGCAAGACCGGGAAGATCCTTTTTAATCACCCGGAGGGGACCCACGACGACCGCTTCTGGGCTCTCGCCCTCGCCGTCTACGCCGCAGAACAGGCCCCACCACCACCGTCGAGGCCCACAGCTAGAACAACTTAGCGCGCAGTAATGAGCAGGTTTGGAGGCTTGGGTATGAACGATGAAGCTCAGCTTGATTGTGTACGCGATCAGATGAAGGTGCGATCGCAGAAGTTTATATTCAGAAAACGATCATAGTAAACGAATGGAAATCCCGCATGGATTGTTTTACCTCAGTGCGTTCTTATTTGCAGTCATGGTAGTCGTCGCGTTTTTCCGAGCCTATCAAGAGAGGGAGAAATTTCACTACGTGGTTGTAGTCCTCTGCCTGCTCGGCCTTGTTTGGTCCATTCTGTTCGTCTTGGATCAGGTCCCGTTAGCGGGACTTTTCTGGGTAGTCGCGATGATAGTCAGTATCGTGATGCTGCCAGAGCTGACAGCGTTCCATGATCGTCGGATGGGAGAGGTGGACATTGAGAGCCCCTTGCGAGTGGCAGATTTCTTTTCAAACACATACACCGGATGGTTGAAACTCGCATACAGACACGGTCTCGGAATTACGGTCATCCTCTATTTCCTACAATTTGAGGTAATTACTGGGGGGATACTCCTTGCTCTAAACAGGTTCTACGATCTCCCCTCCGGGTTAATATTGAGCGTATTAACCTCGGGCATTTTTCTAGTAATATTGTTCTACAGACAAATCAAGAGAGCGTTGACAACAATCCACTCGCCCTCAGGTTCTCCAACTGAGAAGTGAGAGCTATTTGTCATCCTTCATCACGGACGGTATTGTGGTGATCAAGTCTGGGAAACTACTCTTCAGCCACCCGGAGGGCACCCACGACGACCGCTTCTGGGCCCTCGCACTCGCCGCCTACGCCGCAGAACAGGCTCCACCGCCGCCCTCAAGGCCAATAGCCCGAACGCTCTAAAATTACAATACTCCATCTTGGTAAATGCGTTCGATTCCAACTGTTCTAATATGTAGTATTTTATCTTAAAGTGACATTATATCAATCTGAAAAGATTGAGACCGAGACGATCTTAGAGCTCAATAAAATCACAGGGGGGATAATACACCGTGAAACCGACGAGAAGGAACGCAATCGCCATCTCCTTCATCCTCTTAACAGTCCTGATACTGTACCTGACGAAGCCCTGGTTCACTAGCCTAGAGGGGGAGCTATCATTAGGGTTATTCCCCTTGGAGCAAATGACCGACCCGTACGAAGACATGGCACAAGGCTCATCGGGCGGACCCAGCTTCGGCCGCGCCTACACCCTCAAGGTCGCAAAGCTGGATGGAGAGGCCAAGATCATTTACCTGGCTAACCCGGTAGGCCGGGTCTTCGGTAACAACACGAGGCCGACCGGAATAATCCTCAAGGACTGTGAAGTCGGAGACGCCATACGGGTATGGGGCTTAACATACTCAACGATAGGGCCCTCGCCGTCAGGCTCAAGGATACCAAGAGGCTACAGGATAATCATGCTCCAATCCGTCGAGAAATTGAACTCGACGTGGCAGGTCATCCAAATTGGTAGACGCTTCCTCGACGAAAGGGGCTACACGACCGGAAAGATCCTGTCCTCTAGGCTTGAGGAGATGGAGCCTAACTTCTATTGGAATTATGCTTTGAAATTCGAGAGGCCAGACATTCAGGGTCTCAGATCTTGTTGGGTCATCAGGTTCGAGCAGGCGGAGAGGCCGGGGCATTGGTTTGAAGTCTGGGTAGATGCTTCCGAGTATCTCGTCATAGGGGGTATGCAATGTAGATGAATAGAAAATTATCATCGAAGGGAGTAAACGATGAAATTTACATTTGAAAAGAAGTTGGGGTTTGTTCTTCTTGTAGTCAGTATAGTTATTACAACTTTCACACAAATCCTGGTCAACACGGTACGCGGAGCTGAACGTGGAGAGGTTCGAGCTGGGAAAGACGGGAAAGCTGATCTTCAATCATCCTGAGGGCACCCACGACGACAGGTTCTAGGCCTTGGCTCTCTCGGTCTACGCAGCAGATATGGAACCGCCGCCGGCTTCAAAACCAATAGCTAGGATCGTTGACTAATTCGTTGTAGAGTTAGTTTTAGGCTTCGTCTCAAAATATATGTTTTCGAAATTATCATCCAACCAAGTAGCAATATCTCTGAATAATTTTAACATTAGTGTAATATGTGATTGGATTTCATCTATATCAATTGATTTCCATAAGATTTCACTATTAGACTCATATCCAAATACGAACCACAAATTATCTTCACCATAAGCAATGGGATTCTTATTCACAGAGTGATGTACAATACAATCATCCCTAAAATCCTTAATCTCCTTATGATACCTCCAATATGATTGTATAATACTTTCTAGTTTTTTAAATTCCTCCTCTCCTTCATATTTCCTAATTGATTTTTTATAATCTTCAAAACTCCCATCTCTAGGACGATTACCTTTAACGAATAGCAAGTTTAGAAATTTAGGTAATTTATCTATTAATATGAGAAAGAATAGATATAATGTTTTAATATCCATGTTAATTAATAAAAATTCATCAACAATCTCCATGGAAGCTGAGGAATTTTTTTGAAATTTTCTGTTAAATTCTAAGAATAAGGGATGAATGACTTTTATTTCTGAGTTTATCCTTTTAATCACGTGATGAATTTCGTTATGTATAGACGACATATCAAGAATAAGTTTTAATACTTTGATTTGATCATCACGATTTAAAGGAGAATTTTGGATTTTTCTATTAAAATCATTTAAATAAAAGTTGATTTCTTCCTGTAGTAATTTCACTTATATCACCTTTTAATTATATTTAACGATTTTTCAAGCCTTTAAGCGTTCGTTCATGTTCTACGATGGGGCTCGCTTCAGAATTTGGTGTTTTCTAATCATTTCTAAGTGAGTGGTGGTTTAAATCCAAAAAAAGGGGGAAGGCCGTCATTTATAGTCCGATATGGGTCCAAGGTAAACATACCTAGGGCATAGCCAGACTAACGCGCCCGCAACGGGCAGCAGCAGGCGTTGAACTCGAAGGTCGCCTTGCAGTATGTAAGGCTGAAGCTCATCGCCCCCGCGGGATAACCCAGACCTCACTAATAAGGCACATGAACTCATAGCAGAGTCCCGCTCAGAAATTTGAGCATATCCTGTTACATTATTAATAATATTTAAATTTAATATCATCTATTCTAGTGCATTGGCCACGGATGAGATAGCTAAAGGAGTATTTTTATATGATAAACCCACCATTCAGACTTTAAAAAATTGTAGTCTATTTTGGAAGAATATTATTGTATTCGAATCATATCTATCTGAAGTTGTAGATAATCCTTCATTAAATGATATATCGAAACTTTTCTTTAGAAAGGGCATTTTAAAAATAGTACATGATACAGAGGGATTAAAACAGGCTTTATGGGATAAAATATATTATAAGTTAGATAGTGAATTAAGAGATTATTTATATAAAAACCCCGAAAAATGTGTTATTATGCCTGAAAGACCAAAAAATTATTCAGATATAATAAAGGAAAGCACAGAGAGAGACGAACAAGATAAAAATCTTCAAAAATTAATCGATACTATTGTTAAAATGAATACATATAAACAATGGTTTGAACCCGCTATTGATGCCGCATGGCAGTATAGATACATGCCAAAAGAAGTACATGAGCAATTATTTGAAAAAATAAAAGAAATTGCAGATATGCAATACGAACATTTTCATAAAAGACCTTCTGAAAAGGGAAGATATGGATTTGAATGGAGAAATGAGATATTATTTGAACAAACACTAACTAGTTCCGCCCTCCTTATAGATTATTCATGGTTGCCCTATTATCAATATAAACTAGGTGATTATTCTATTAGAGATGCAAGAAAATATTTATCAGGATTAAAAACTATTTTACCCTTTGTTAAAAGAGACTCTTTAGATGATTTTTCAATAAAAGATATATTAGAAATAAGAGAAAATAAACGGTGGAGTAATGCAATGAATAAATTAGGAGAATTATGTAATAATGTGAAATATAGTTATTTTTCTGATGATTTTGCTGATGAAATTAAGTCTTTGGTTATATCAGAAATGCTGAATGGGTTAGGACAAGAAGAAATTACTATTAGCGATCTAAAAGAAGAAGTGGGGAAAGAAACGCTATTAACCGGTATTGGTTTTATACCTATAATTGGGAGTACTGTTTCTGCAATTGCTGGAGTATCAGACCCAATTGTTGAATATATGTACAAGGAAAAATCTCAAAGAACCTTGCCTTTCTTCTTAAATGACATCAGAAAAATGCCTAAATAATACTAAATATTTGATAAGACATGTCTGTTCTGCCACTTGGACGGCGAAATCGGTTAGTTATCACTTTAATGTTTAAATCAAAGTAGACAGACTATATCCTACTATGCCGCTGCAGCTCGACACCGGAGAAGAGGGCCTGGCCATGTTCTTCACGGACTGGCAGATCGAGACACTACGCTACCTGTGGAGCATCCACCCAGAAGGAGCAAACAGCCGAACAGTCCACCAAAACGTCAACAAGACCCTGGAAGCCAGCATCAGCAGAGCCAGCGTAATCAACTACCTCAACGCCATGGTAGACGACGCGATGCTAAACTACACGGAGACCACAGGCAAAGGAGGCCACCACCGAGTATACACCATGGCCTACACCGAGGCCGAGTTCAAGAGACGCATCGCGGAGCTAGTCATCACGAAGCTGCTCAGAGAATACCCACTGGAAGCAGGGAAGGCACTACGACAGGTCCAAGAGAACCCTGCCCCTCTCATATAACATTGAGGCCTCGATGGGGCATCCTTCGAAAACGTTTTACACTTATCCAGCTAAAAAGATAGTAATGTCTGACATCAGCTTCAACATCCAGCCGGTAGACGAGAAGCCTAAAAGAAAAAACCGGGCCGCCAGAAAGGGAAACAAGTACGAGCCCATCATAATCGCATTCCTAGACAACAAGCAAAGCTTGGTCCGGGTAGAAGGAACAGGCCTGGACCCCAACTACCTCCGAGGACAACTGATGAAAGTCCTTGAGGCTAAAGGGGGCGGCTCGGTCGAGGTTTCAGTGAGAAATAAGGCAGTGTACCTAGAGAAATCGAGTCCAAACCGGAGTTAGACCACTCGTTCATAAACCCTAATTAAACAGTACAGAAAGTATCCGTGCACAATGTTCTGGCTTAACGCCGACACCCCCACACGGATATGGAAGCTCCACCGAGAAGGCTGCCTCTTCTGCAGGCCCGAGGAGTCCAAGGCGAAAGGCGTCGGCGCCATGAGGGGCTCCGGCGGCTGGTTCAGCTTCAAGACTACTGAGGAGGCTTACACGTTCTACGAAAGCCAGAAGGAGCACTACGTATGGCAGCCATGCAAGATATGCAGGCCAGATGTGAGCCGTTAAATTGTGCCACTTCTTATATTTACATTCACATTACTGTGTTGAAAGGTGAGACTGCGAGCTTCGAACTCGCCGCAAGCCGATCCGGGCTTGACATGTTCCTTAAAGAATGGCAGATAACTGTTCTCAGCTACCCGGATTCGTCGCCTGTAAACTTTCGTCAGATAGATTCCTTGAGAGGATTGGTAATAGATAAAATTCTCTTGCTTTAATTATATTAAAGCATGCAAAGAAGACATTATATTCGTTTAGGATATAATAGGGTAATAGGTAACAATAATCCAACGGTGCCAATAGTTAAACCAATATAAAGCATTGGATAAACCCAGTATGGTAGGTTAATGATAATTTCATCATATCCACTTCTCAATGGACCATCATAATGAATAATCAGAGTTTCTTGATGAGTATACAACTCATATTGAGCCATTAAAATTAGTACTAGCCCTATAATAACCATTGAATAAGAAAGTCGTCGCTTCTTTGAACTATTCACGTTTTTTTAAAATACCTTTGATATATTTTAAACTAGAGTTTAGAACAGGTTATGATTCGTGGCACTAAATGTTAGTTAAAATAGCAGGGCAACTCCGTGGACCTCACTTGCCCTCTACGGCTTATCATCTCCGATTCTGGTATCAATTTATCTGATTTGGAGGGTCTTGGAAATTTCGTAACCCTCGATATTAATGATTATAACATATTCCCCTATGTCTAACTCTGGAAGTATCAATCCGGGATTAAGGATCGTATTGCTAAGTGGTAAAAGAACCAAGCCTAACTCACCTTGTTTTGGAGGTACGTCATCCAAGAAACGATTGAGTCGTTTACCGCTTTCCACCTCATATGTAGCTATCTCGTAGTAACTTAACGGCTCTAGTTGTATTGTAAATGGCATCCGGTTGACAATTCTAAATTCTACTGTGACAACGTCACCTACGCTATAGTTTATTTTGTCAGTCTTTACCATTAGGTCTATGAAGGGAGGTCTTGTTGGTACAGGTACCCCAGCTAACAGGACTCCAAGTAAAAGAAACCCAAGTATACCACCGGTCATCCTCATTAAAACTAGTCTTTGTGGTAGCTCTTTATCTGGGATGAACCTTGATGCTGCCTTGACTCCGGGGCACCACGCGAGGTTGCTGAGGAGAAGCTTCCTAGGGTTCATTCTATTATGAACGTCATGTGTAAAGTACATAAACTTTACTGCGGGGGCTACGGCGACGACACTCAGATGAACAGGGCTGAGGATGCTTCTTCTGGATGAAAACATCGTCTTTTCTGACACCCTCGTTGAGGTGACCTCGGTCGCGCGCGGCACCAATGTTTGTGCACCAATCCCTCCAATCACTCCGTAAAGATTAAATACTTTACATAATACTTAGTTTTAAAAGATACTACCTGGGTTGAGGCCATGAACTTGCGTAGTTTGACCCTGCAACATCTTGGATGGTGTCCAGGAGTAAACTCCATCGCCATGCAGATCCCCGACAAAGAGTATTCCGATAGAAGAGTATTCGCGTATTCTCTGACCGTTTTCCTTGTTATTCTTGGCATTTCATTATACTTCTCATTTGCTAGGGGTCCAGAAAGCTATTCATGGGACATCGAGTTTACTGAGGCCGCGTATGACGACGTCTTAGACATGTACTTTGTTGAGAAACACGCCAGCGTGGACGGAGTCTACAACGCCAGCATCTGGGCTGACACAACGGCGAAAGGGAATATCCTGATACGACTGTTTTATCAGGGGCCGAGAGACGATTTGATACAGGAATGGCGGATTACAGACGGAGTAATAAGAGTGCCCCCGGATGAGATTGGCTTGCTGTATAACGATGAATGGTCTTGGCGTGCCTCAACTGTATGGAAGATATACTCAAGCTCAAGAGACCTGAAGCTGCACATTAGACTCCAATACTTGAAAAATGCTCCTGCCTGGCAGCCACCGTAGTATCTTACATCACATCTACCGTTTTCATGCGAAAAGCTCAGGGAAAACGCTCATTAATATGACGTAAGCTACCTCCTCCGTAAAGGTTTAATACTTTACTCCACCTTTAGTTTCAAAGGTGGGTGCATGAACCCAAGAAAAATAGCCCTATCATACTTAGGCTGGTGCCCTGGTATGAGATCAGTTGAAAATTATCTCCCTGACAGAGAGATATCAAGTACGAATGTGGCAATTACAGGCATTTCAGTTTTATCATTGACGATTTTAATCAGTTTCATGCTACAGATTTTAACCGCATCACCACCAGATGCACCTCTGATAATTACATTTGACGGGAAAACCTATGACGACAGCCAGTTTCCTAACGACTTCGATTATTCAACAATTAGAGACGCCGTTGTAAAGTTCTATACACCCTTGGATAACAGCGAGTTCGCAAAGTCAGGTACGGAAGCTGAAACCCTTAGCTTCGAATCAATTGATGACTCCTTATTGTTCCTAGAAGATCTTGGTACACCAAACATCGTAAAGGGATTCGTTCCGTGGATTTCAAGAGGCAGCTTCGATGAGGCGTATGCGAGATTCTATGGTCATAATGTTAACGATAGCGGGCTCCCTGAGGGAGCGGAGCCATATATAGATCTTTTGTTTGGAGATCGTGATAGGGGGTGCTTCTACGCTGTTTATAGAGATACGTTTCCAGGGGAAATCTTCGGTGCCTTAGGAGCGCCTAGAGGGGTCACAGTGATTAAATATTTCAGCAGGCCAGGTAGCCATACTCCTATTTGGTATCTCGCTATCGAGGTAGATGCTCCCCCATACCAAGCAATGTTTGTGAGAAATCCCCTTCCGTCCAGATGAAAAATTACCAATGATTTTTTTCTAGATGATGAGAAAGGTTCTAGTACAATTCTATATTCCGGGTCTAGTACTACGTTGGAAATGATGGCGTGTGCGTTCTGTTATCATGAATAAAATGAGATTTCTGTGACGTGCTGAATCAGTATAGGCTTATTCAGTAAAGGTTTTATACTTTACTACTGATTTAGTTACACAAGGATGCTACCATCAGCCTACATGACGGACAGACTACTGGAGATTTATCGGCTCAGGTATAAGGGACTCAGCAAGGCCGAGATAGGGAGAATCCTGGGCATCACCAGGCAGGCGGTCTACGAGGCCGAGGGCATCATGTTGGACAAGGTGGAGCGAGCCCTCATGCACACGGCCGAGGCAACCATGGTGGAGGCCAGGTACGTGGACGCGTCGAAGGGCGTGCTCCTCGGTTATAGTCCTTCCACCAAAAACCAGGTGATTATCACCTTCTCTCCCAGGAACGGAGTCCAGACCTGGCACTACCAGCAGCCCAACTGCGGCCTGTGTAAATTTGTGGCCCGGTGCAGGGACAGGCTTGTGGCTGAGGCCGAGGAGAGGAGAGTGCATCTGTCACAGGAGGACCTTGGACTGCCTCCGAGCGATATGGCGCACCGAATCTTCTCAACGTTGATTCCGGGGCTAACGCGAACAGGTGGAGAAGATGAATCTGAGGAGAATGAGTGACCGGCTTATAGGCTGGTGCCCGGGTTATACGAGCGCTTCCCGGTTCATACCCGACAGGGACGTAAGCGACAAGGCTGCGGCGGTCAGCCTCCTGGCGGTGCTGGTAACCATCATCTTCTCGGGCGTCTTCAGCGGCGTGTTCAGGTTCATCGTCATCCTCTTCACGGCCCTGGTGGCCGTGCCCGTCTGCTGGAACGTGCTGAGGGGCAGCAGGGCGGGCGGCCAGGAGCACACCTACAGGGACCCCACCATCAGGCCCACGCCGACGGAGAAGTTCGGAGAGTTCAAGATCGAGGGCCCCGGGGCGGAGATCGGAGTCTACGGGCCCACCCGCTCCAGCGACCGCTTCTACACCGGGTTGATGATCAACAGGGAGTGGCTTCACCCGGACATCCTCTGGTACAGGAAGCTCCTGGACAGGATGAAGGGAACGAATAAAAAGGATGAACGAGAAGCCGTTCATGAACCTGAAAGTGAACGCTAGCAGGCTCGCACTATACACAGCAGCTATCCTGTTGGCTGTAATCCTCTTCTCATCATATACTTACCTCCTGAGCCAAGAGCCAGGCCCAGTGGAGGCCGAGGCGTGGTACGATGACTGGACCCAGATACCGGAACACTACAAAACATACATGAGTGTCACCGGGCCACTGCGGAGCGCACCGTTCCCGGTCGAGTGGTCCGGCGCCGCTCCACCAGCAAACAACACAGGCCGGTACCTGACCCTCGACGCACTGTACATGGAGAAGCCCGGTAACCCCGCCCGATACTACCTTCACGTTGGAGGACGTTCAGAGATGCTGCTAGCCGATACGTGGGACAGCTCCATGGTGGGGGAAGCCACCGTGGACGAGATCGTTGCGGCTTACCGGGGCGGGCTGAACGTCACTGTGTCAGGGTTCGCCTACAAGGTCAGAAGGCTCAACCAGACGTACACCGCGCTGCACGTGGAGAACCTCGCCATCCACGGGCTCGAGGAGATGCCTCTAACTATGTACCACGTGGAGCGAACGTTCAACCGGTACAGCGAACCGGTGACGGCCCTGTTTTCACCTACGATCATGCCGGTCAGCTTTAAGCTCCACCACAGTTACGCCTCGAACAACACGGTCTACTTATATGCTGTCTGCTACACAAGCCAGATCATCCGCTTCAACTACACGGCGTCAGGGAAGGTCGCGTTACAACTATTAGTCCACAACATTAAAGACACACCTAGCTGGGGGCCAGATGGCGGCGAGGCAGGTTTCACCGAGATCATCGGGGCGCACAATGAGAGCCTCGCCTACGAGTTCACGGTACCCGATAAGAGGCTCTATCTATGGAAGTTCTATGTCTGGAACGGTGAGGCCGAGGTCATCTTCGACAATGTGAAGGAGGAGATGTACACTGAGCCGGTGCTCTTCTACGAAGATGTCAGTACATCAACCCCAGTTGGAGGGATGTCCCTAGTCTCGGTTAATCCCTCTCCTCTACCAGAATCGTTCGCCGTGAACAGGACCTGGTCTGGGTCGGGTTTCTCGGATCGCAGCTACAGGTTTGAATCCTACTTCGCCAGGGGCGAGCTGCTACGTTTCGGCTACAACGCGTCAGAGCCCGTAGAGTTCAGGCTTTACGGGCCTGGAAGAGAGGTTACTCACCTCAGTGTTGTGAGGCTAGGGTACGGTGATCTGTTTAAGGTGCCTGCGTCGGGCCAATACACTTTCTCATTCAGTGTGTACAACCAGACAGCAGATGTTTCTTTCAGGTGCGACCGTCTCGACCCAGACAGTTACTTCTTTGTAATGGGGCGCGTGGACATACCGGTCGAGCAGAGGAGCGCCCTAGGCATTTTGAAGGGTCACATACTCTTGATGAATACCAAGCTGCCTGATCCTGTGGACCGGGTACCATACCTGATGGTTCATCCACAGGACATAGAGTATGAGACGGCTCGAAGCATCGCAGTGGACGTATTCAGGATGGACCCAAGCGCTATGACTGACACGGTAGATGACCTTGAAGAGAGAGACACAATTGCCTTCAAACAGGGGAGCATTGAAGCCAAGTTCTACGGGCTCGACAGGATAACATTCTCCACGGGCGCCCGTCCATCCTTTAAGGTCTGGAACAGGACCGAGGCAGTTGAGACGGCCGAGGAGCTCCTCGAGAAGATGTCCGCTTACTGGGTCTACCCAACGGAGGCGAGGCTGGTTCTTGAGGAAGCCAAGCCGAGCTTGAACAGCAGTGAGCCTGCAGGGGACTTCTATCATGAAATAGGAGTAAGGTATAAGCTGTGGGTCGGCGAAGCCGCTCTAATGGGGCCCGAGGTCAGAATTTGGGTAGCAGGTGACCGGGTTCTAAGAGCATCGCTCTACATGCTCTCGGTTTCAACAGGTGAGGCCGTTGAGGTCGCTAGAGCGCCTGAGGATGCTCTGGGGCTTTTCATCGGCGGCATGAGCGACACGAGGTCCTTTGGGTCTGAGACAATCTATGGGCCCCTGTACGCCAACGGGATTTGCATAATTGACGGGGTTAGGCTCGTCTACCATTTAGGCAGCTACAGCAATCCTGGTGAGATTCAAACACTTTACTATGAGGTTAGTGGTCGGATCAAGTTCTGGAACAACGAACTCGACACCGTGCATGAGGCGCGTTTCCAAGAGTACCTTATAGCGACGGGTGAGTAACTCGTTGGTTACGAAACCAATTCTTGAGGGTGCCCGAGTGAGCCTTAAGGGCTTTGCCAGGCTCTCGCCTCTCATCTTGGGGGTTGCAGCCATCCTCCTCGCAGCATTTTCTGGACAGTTCATAGGATACAGAATTGAAACCGACAAGGACGTCAGCGTGGTCGGGGAGAACGTCACGGCCTCCATCGTGCACTTCAACAACCTGCCCTTCCCGTTCCCTGAGTCAGGGGCCACCAGGATGGAGTTCGGCTGCACCCTCAACGGCGAGCCCCTGGACGCGGACTACGTGGCCAACATAAACCCCATCGGCGACATCCACCTAATGCCGCTCGGCTCCAACACGTGGCCCTTCCCAATTACTGTTGCTCCAAAGACGAACGGCACCCTATTGTTCATGTTCAAGATCGGCCGCGAGAGCATGGCCACATACGAGAAGACGGTCAAGGTGAACCCTTCGCCACTTTTTCTTGAGAAACCTGCTTGGCTTATGATAGACAGGTTCAACGCCCCGTCTCCATCGGAACCCAACATCGATCCTGCGAGATTACGCATCATCGATGTCGATAACATAGACTTCGATGTGTACCCGAGGCTTCTGGAGGCGTTTGAGGTGGAGGAAGACTCACACCCACGGTACCCGCACCCCTATGAGTGGGTGAACCTTACCCACGGGGAGGGAGTGGAGATAGTGGAGCTGTTCGGAGGAAGATATGTGGCCCGGGATGCAGCAATTGAAGACCACCACTTTGACATCAGTTACCGGAACATTTACTACACCGTAACTGTTGTCTTCAGCTGGGAGCCACCGCCAATAGACTAGGAGAACTAACCAGTGTCGAGAAGAAGCTACATGAGTATCTTCGTCGGGGCATCGGCGTTCCTCCTACTCGTCGTCACGTACCTCGCAGCCACCAGCGAGCCTCCGACCATCGAGTACACGGAGCTCGACGTCATCATAGAGACGCCCAAGGACCTCTACGTTGTCGGGGAGGCCATCAACGCCACCGTCTACCTGAGGAACCCGAGACCCGTAACGGCCTACGTGAGACGCTTCGGCATCAGTTTCACCGCGTATCCCTTCGAGGGGATTTGGCCCGTCAGCCTCGGCCACGCCTTTGGAGGCCCGCCCATCGTGGTGCCAGGCAACTCGACGTACATGGTCAGCTCCAAGGCCTTCCACGCGGGGGAGCCCGGCCTCCTCGTCCTCAACTTCAACGACTACACGGAGACGGTGCAGGTGGTGGACGCCCCCGATGGCAGCCTCTTGGACCGGCCCCTGGAGGTCTTGGAGAGCCTTCAGCACAAGCACAAGAGCCCCAGCCTCGACCTGTCCCACTGGTTCGCCGTTGTCTCCAAATTAGACTCCATGAACCGGACCGGGAGACCATCCTGGCTACCACTGGTCCTAGTCCAGCTGTACCCTGACTGGATCAACGGCACGGCATACGTAGCCATGACCCGCGTAACAAGCGAGTACACGAGGCCCATCCTAGACGAGTTCAGCCCCGATACCCAGAAACACATCAGATTCGTGAAGGCCCCGGCGCCCCTCACCCAGATCAAGGCGTGGGGGAAGAGGATTCTAGCCCAGAGCGGCGAGCTGAAGAGGCACGGGGTAATGATCACCACCCTGTCCATCCACTTTGATGGACGAATCCTCCTAGGGATCGCGGACACCGGCGAGGACAAGATCAAGGCCTTCAGCGAGACCCTGAGAGACGTGCCCCTCGGCGTGATCGTGATTTACAGGGAAGGAACAATCGTATTACAATAACCCTCACTCAACGTTTGTTTCCCGCCTGTTCAAAAATATAGTATTAAAAACCCGTCTAGGCATGATCTTCATGTGGACTTGAAGGCATCTCAAGGCAGAGGCTCCTTGGGCACAGTCGCACTCACTGTCGCCGCGTTACTCGTATTCGTATCACTGATGGCCCTATCCGCTGCTCCTCCAGCTATCAGTCTTGGCGACATGGAGAAACGGATCGTGACCGACAGGGAGGAGTACATCCTCGGCGAGACCGTGAACATAAGCTTCATCATAGTGAACCCCCTGGACCGAGACGCCAGGCTCGAGCCCGTGAGGGAGTTCACATACGGGGCGACGATGAACGGCGAGAGCTTGGTCAACGCAGTGATGCACCTGAACTACCCGTTCGGCTCGGTAATGGCGATTCGGGCGGGGGCCAACTACACACTCTCTAAGGAATCCCTGACGCCCACCGAGCCCGGCGATCTGACGGTCCACGCCTTCGGGGAGTCTCTCAGTGTAACGATCCACCCATACAAGGAGATGACGCTGTCTTCGCCCGGCGTCTACCTGAACATTTCGGCGCCAGATAAGATTGAGGCTGGCGAAAGGTTCACGGCCGTGTTCAGCATTGTGAACGATAACCTGTACTGGGTCAGGCTGCCCGCGTACAGCACCTTCGAGGTGTGGTACGGGTTTGGGGGCGGGGATATGCTGGGGGAAGTAGTCTCCATCGAGTGGGCCCTTGACGCTTGCACCATCATCGAGCCGCGCTCCCAGTACGTATATAAGACGATACCGTTCAGCCCCTCTAGGCAGGGCGAGTATGTACTAACCTTAAGAGTCGATGACCATGAGGCTATCCATGTTGTGAGAATAGCGTCCTAGTCGGGAAGGTTTGTCCTAGTCATCGTCTAAGTGTTGGCTTGATAAAATGTGTTTTTTATCGAAGTAAGGATTGAAGAACAATTTCCGGGTACTAACGTAGTCTCCAAAGCTTGAGAGCCGTCGCGAGAAGGATGACGGCCACGCTGGCATAGGTTAAAGCAGTGTTACTTACAGGAAGCACAAATTTGTCCTCGGGGAACTCGAACACTATCGGTGACCCCGTCTTGAACAGCGTTACGCTTGTCTCCCTGGTCCCGTCTTCATAGACTGCTCTCAGGCTCCACTCGTCCATGTAGTTGGTGACGTACTGGTAGGGCTCGTGCAGGGGGTAGTACTGGCAGAAGGTGACGTTGAAGGACGCCTCGCCGCTCTCGTCGCTGGCTCCCTCCCACACCACGTTGCCGTCCTTGTCGGTGAGGACCAGGCTGACCCCTGGGAGCACCCGTTCCTGTCCCCGGGCGTGGACCTCGAAGACCTGGGTGAACGCGAACCTTTCATTAGGATGAAGATAGTACTCGTAGCTGTCATCCTGCCCCCATGTGACGCTGCCCGAAAGAACACTCTCGAAGCCTCGGATCGAAGCGTCACCCACGTAGACATCAGAGAAGTTGTACCTACAGATGGCGCCCAGCCTCATGCGCTCGATCCGCGTCTTCGTGATTGAAGCGTTCTGGTGAAACCTCGCCCTGGGCGCGTCCCAGAGATATTCTGTATAGGGTGAATGGGATTCTGTGACGAATGAATAGATGTTCGAGTCCTTGGCCGTGAGGCTGGAGTCGCCGTACAGTAATACAGAGGTGGCCTGGGAGTCCTCCATCGACACCTTTGACCTACGCGCCTGCACGAAGTAGACCTCCGCGCCCGTGATGTTGAGTCTGCTGTTTATCGCGTAGACCCAGACCAACTCAACAATCGAGTCCCCACGCAGGGTGACGTTCATTGTGTCGCCGTCTATCTTGAAGGCGTCAAAGATATTCCAGAAGCTTTGCTCCCCCACATTACCGGTTATTTGGCAGCTTGAGCTGTTCACGACTCTAACCATGAGGAAATCGACCCTTGAACCTTCAAGGTAGGCGGACGCGTTGACCTCCTTCACCGGGCTCGCCCACCTACTCCTCCAATAATTATCTTGTTTTAGCACGCTTACGTAGGAGTCTACAATCTTGAGGGAGCTTGAACGGTCTGCGTTCACTCCATAGATGTACGACTCTATGGCTTCTAGCGTCGCTGAATCGTCGAAATTTAGAGTGCAGTTGACGATCAACGTGTTTTCAAGGTAGCAGCTGCTTTGCCCCATGAAACCCATGTTAAAGGTTAACTGTAAAGATGGATTCGGAATAAAACGTCTAGAGGGCGTGATGACCGAGTCGTAGGCCTCGAGCCTTGCACTGCCGTTGAATAATATTCCAGCTAAATCGTTGAATATGTTTCTCGAACTTGTTTCCCAGAACGCCGGGGAGATGAGCGTCGAGTTCCGTAAAATGATCTTGGCGTTGTCCTTTACTAGTACAAGGTCAGTGAAGTTTACAACTTGGTTCCTGAACTCTAGCACCTGGTCGCCTTCAAGAACCATTTGATTCGAGGTGTCGTAGTCGGGTTCGCCTACCTTCACCCATTTAAAATGGTCTATTGGTTCTTGTCTCCAGTCCATCTGCGTGCTCCACGTCTCCGGTGTGGTTGCCCTGGTGATCAGTGGTGGAGGTATCACCAGCAGGCTGTAGGCTAATATGAGGCCCATCATCGTCACTATCCCCAGGTAGTTCCGCCACCCTCGAAGAGCCTGTCCACCTGCTCCAGGAGGTTCGTGGGCAAGGTTTTAGGCGGAGGAGGCGTATCCGGCGGGAACGGGCACGCGTCTGAGGCCTCGCCGATTCTCCTAGTCAAGTGACATCCCTACATTCACCTTTTTCATCGGTCTCCCCATCCCAAGCCACGTCGCCCTCCTCGTTGCTGAGGAGACAGCTTGATTGTTTCTATTAACTGCATTGAGCTAGTGCCTCCAAAGCTTCAAAGCAGTAGCAAAGGCTATTACAGCTAAGCTAACGTACATCAAGACCGTGTTACTAACAGGAAGCACAGGCTTGTCTTTATCGAACTCGAACACTATAGGCGACCCAGTCTTAAACAGCGCGACGTTGACCTCCTTCGACTCGTCTCCGTAGGTGGCTTTCAGCTTCCACTCGTCCATGTAGTTGGTGACGTACTTGTAAGGCTCGTACAGGGGGTAGTACTGGCAGAAGGTGAGGTTGAAGGACGCCTCCCCGTTCTCGTCGCTGGCGCCCTCCCAGACAACTTTGCCGTCCTTGTCGGTTAGGGCCAGGCTGACCCCGGGCAGCACCCGTTCCTGTCCCTGCGTGTTGACCACGAAGACCTGGGTGAACGCAAATCTATCATGGGGATTGAGGTAGAACTCGTAACTAATATCCTGACCCCATGTGACACTACCCGAAAGAACACTCCTAAAGCTAGCCATGAAGCTGCCTAGCGAAGCATCTCCAATGTAGACGCCCGAGAGGTTATACTTACAATCAGTGCCTAGATTCACGTGTTCGATCCGCGTCTTCGCAATTGAAGCATTCTGGTTAAACCTTCTCAATGGTGTGTCCCAGAAATAATCAACATATGGTGAAAGGGAGCCCGTAGCCAAGGAATAGATGTTCGAGTCCTTGACTGTGAGGCTTGAGTCGCCGTAGAGGTAGATATAGGTGGCCTTGGAGCCCTCCATTGACACCTTTGACATACTCGCCTGCAAGAAATAGATCTCCGTGTCAGTGATGTCTACTACGCTGTTTATCGCATATACCCAGACCAGCGTAGCAGTCGAGTCCCCACGCAGGGTGACGTTCATGGTGGCGCCGTCTATCTTGAAGGCATCGTAGATGTTCCATAAGGTTTGTTCACCTACGTTTCCGGCCATCAGGCAGCTTGAGCTGTTAACTACTCTAACCATGAGGATATCTACTCGTGAACCTTCCAGGGAGGCGGAAGCGTTGACCTCCTTCACAGGGTCCGCCCACCTGCTCCTCCAGTAATTATCATGTTTTAACAGGCTCACATAGGAGTTCACGAGCTTGATGGAGCTTGAGCGGTCAGCGTTTACCCCGTAGATGGACGATTCCTTGGCTTCTAGAGTCGCTGAATCGTCGAAGCACAAAGTACAGTTGGCGACCAGGGTGTTCTCAAGGTAGCAACTGCTTAACCCTACGAAACCAATATTAATTGAACGCTCAGGGGGAACGATCACCGAGTCATAAGCTTCAAGCCTTGCGCTGCCGTTGAAAATCATTCCAGCATACTCGTGGAAGATATCTTCGTACTTGTACCCTGAATAGTCCGGCGTTATGAGCGTTGAGTTCCATAGAATGATCTTGGCGTTGTCCTTCAATAGGACGAGGTCAGTGAAGTTTACTACTTGGTTTCTGAACTCGAGCACCTGGTCGCCTTCTAGAACCATTTGATTCGATGTGTTGTAGCTGGGCTCCCTCACCTCTATCCACTTGAAGCGATCGGTTGGTCTGCTCTTGGGCTCAAGCTGCGTGTTCCACGTCTCCGGCGTGGTTACCCTGGTGATCAGTGGTGGAGGAATCACTAGCAGACTGTAAGCTAGTACGAGGCTCATTATCGTCACTATCCCCAGGTAGTTCCTCCAGCCCTCGAAGAATCTGTCCGTGTACTCCAGTAGGTTGGTTGATGTTGTTTTAGGTGGAGGTGACTTGTCAGGCGGGAACGGGCACGCGTCCAGCGTGTCTCTCTTATCAGTCAACGTTGTGCTCCTCCGTCAGGTACCTTGAGAATATCCTGTGGGCGAGCCTCGTCGGCTCAAGCCCCCGCTCCTCTGGGCCCAGCTCCACGCCCCTCTCCTGGGCCTCCTCTAACAGTGCCCTCCGGCACCCCCGCTCCAGGTCGCAGCGGCCACACCTGCCCTCGTAAAGGTACCACACCCTCAGGCCGTTGGCGACGCTGAGGCTCACGACGACCGGCAGCCTGTAGGCGGGGCTGAACGCCTCCATGACGCCCTCCACCAGATTGATCCTCCTGGGCTGGAGGTTGTTGGCGTCCAGGCACTCCTGGAAGGTGCGCTCCACCTTGCCCTCTATTATGCCCAGGGATATGTTGACAGCCTGCCTCGTGACGCCGAGGGCTCTGGCGATCTCGGACTGGTTTGGTGTATGCCTCCTGAGGCTCCATATCTCCGTCTCCCGGGGGGTCAGGTAGCCGGCTCTGAACGACATCCTTATGTCAAGTGTAACCATTTAACATAATAAACGTTTTCCTTCAACAGAAGCCCCAACTATTCAACGGAACGAAGACTGCGCGCGAAATTCATAAAAGGACGTGAGAGAGCAACTAAGGTTTCATTTTAATATATCAATTTTTCTCAAGTCAAATCCACGTGGAAGCCCTTTGCAGCTAAAGAAATGTAGCATTATTCGCATTCTCCTCTTAGAAATAATACGAATGCACTATTGAAGAGCCTCACCTAGCGACTCGAGGGCCTCTACAACCCTCTTTCCCTTACCAGATAGACCGTAATTTGCCCGAATACCAAACGAGTTATAGCTCGTAATAAATTTTATACTTCTTTGATTATTACTGTTTAGATATATTTAAAAAAGTACCTGATTAATAAATAGTGAAAGATAATGAATAAACAAGAAAAATCCAAAGAAACAAATAAAGAACCTCTTGATTTTGGAAAAATAATTATAAATATACTTGAGAAGCTCTCCCATTTTACTAAATGGCTATTAATAATTACAGGAATTATCTTTCTTGGACTTAGTTGGTGGTTGCCATATCATATTGATCAAATGAGGGAACATGATGGAGGAGGTGCAAGTGCATATTTTACACCAGGTTTTGAAAGTTTAAAAGAAGCATTGACGTCATTAATTACCTCTTTTTCAATTTTTACTTCCATTTCAATTGCTTTTATTGTACTACCTATTGAAAATAGAAGAAAAAAAGTTTCACTATTCCTTAGTTCATTAACACTTGTATTTTTTTCTGTTGGAGTTATTTTTTCTCTTTACTTATCAATCATTAGACCTCTGTCAGGTACTCCTCCAAGCCCGCAGAATGTATATTGGTCATTGAGATTACTTTTATTAGGTTTAGGTTTTTTAATTTTCACTATCGCATCATTTATTTCAGAATTTATCTTAAATAATGAAAATATTACACATGAACATGAGCAATTTAAAACGAATTAAGTATCTAAACATTATTTAGAGTTCAAACTTAGAGAAGAGTTGGAGAAATATGAGATTAGCAAGTCTGTGGTTAAGTTGGCTGATTTGATTGAGGTGATTTATCGAATCTCTGAACTCAGGAATACCTCTATTGATGAGTTGGAATCAATTAGGTTGGATAAAAGGAGTAAACGAGAGGAGTTTGATGATAACCTTCTCCTTATTGACACTTCGTAGGTTATTCGATGAATTAGGCAATTCAAAAGTTAATCACTTAATCATCGATTCAATCAAAAGATTTTTCCATACTCTTCTACTAGCGTGCGAGTTCATGCAATTTAATTTCTTTTTATATGAACTATATTTCCAACTAACATAAAACTAAAATATGGAATGCATTTACTGTTATGTATGACTATCTACAAAGAAAATCTAGAAAAAGTGATGGATGTTCTACTTGCTAATATTTATGTTTATTATGCTAAAAAGACCGGAGCGAAGAAGGAAGATCAAACTCGTGAAGGTAAAATATTACAAAAAATATGCGATGGAATTAATGGATTGAGAGATGCTGCTTTATATGCAGAAAAACCCTGTGAACCAGTTCCAATAGAAAATGAAATGAGTTCAGTTCAAGATGGTTGGATACCTGCTACATTCACCGAAATTGAAGGTTATAATCGCAATGGCTCTGAGTATATTAACTCGTGCTCGGAAGCATTAATCAAATCTCATGGAATAATAAATTTTTTATCCAAAGTTCCAAATCAAAGAAGGAGAATATTCTACAGGGGTGAACATATTTATGGTAGATCCCTCAAACCACGAATTGGTAGAAAAATATGTAAACACGATCCAGCTGCTCCGCTTCAGGTCACCTCATGCGAACTAGATCTATTAAAAAAATTTCAAGATAAAGTGAAACAAGATACTGATTTTGCGGATTCTATTTTCGAAGGAAAAATAATACTTCCAGACGACCATCCTGGATGGTGGGCTCTTATGGCTCATTATGAAGAAGAGTTTGGAACAAGAATGATAGATCTAACAAGTTCGATTTTTTCTGCATTGTATTTTGCATGTGTAAGCTGGGATGGAAAAATAGACGAATCCACTGATGGGGCTTTATACTTAATACAAGATGATGGTAAATGGAGACATGAATCATCTAATTCAGATGAGATATTGGATCTCAAAAAAAATTCAGCTGAAGAATATTTTCGAGTGGATGGTCATAAAGACATATTACGATTTAGAGAATCACCTGTAAGGGAACAGAGAATAATTGCACAAGACGGATACTTTATATGGCAACCGAAATTCGATGAACCAATTAATCTAGTGGGGTCATGGTTCAAGTTCAGAGTTTATAGAGGTGCTAAACAAGATATTCTCCGAGAACTTTATTCAATTGGTTATACTGCTCAAAGGATAGTAAGAGGAAAACGTGGTGATGAAATACATCAAATCTTGTGTGAAAAATTAGATTTAGATCAAAAATGACCTTTATACGCGCGCACGAGAAGTGAGGATAAAATCTTCAACCATAATTAAAAATAAGGTTTTATTGAAAAAACTATGAATTAAGCTTATAATTATACTGGTAAATCTGGGTGGGCACCCCACCCCCCGCATATAGACAAGATTTTATATTTCATTAACTATAGTTATATTGAGAATTTCAATATCATTGTCACATGGAACTTATTAAAGCAGTTTATGGGGCATCTATTTCTCTGTTGAGTGTCTCTAGGAAGTCCATCTTGAGTTTCTCCACGCCGTACCACTTCCTCCAGACAGCCATGTAGTCAGAGTCGGCTCTGATAATCTCAGCCATGTCGGATAGCTTCGCAGAGGTATGGCCATCGCAGAGCACGGACAGAAAGTACTGGTCCAACGAGTTCCTGTAGACCGTCAGCAGGTTCTCCTTCCCCCGGAAATCGATGAACCTGCGCTGAAACAGCATCATATCGTTATACACATTCACAGCCGCAGCGTTGAACTCGTCTCCAAGGCCCGCCTCGTCGAACCTGCGCCAATATTTAATGAACAGTGGAGTGACTTCGCTCCAGATGCTGACAATGTGTTCAGTCTCGGCCCAGAGGTTGCAGAAAATCATCGAGTACAGGACGCCAAAGGGAGTTAGGCTGTAGGTCTGAGGGCTCTTCGGGCCCCTGTCGCCGACGGCCGACTTCCAGACCAGGCCCCTGCCCTCCAAGTATTTTACGTTGCGGTGAGCGGACGGGTAGTTCATGCCCTCCCGCAGCTGTATCTCCTGGATGTTCCCCGGGCCCTTCAACGCGAGTGACCTCAGGACAGTCGCCTGCTTCTCAGTGGGGGGTATCATGGGCAGTCAACCTATATACGTCTAACCCTATATACGTGTATATTAACATATATTAGTCTGTTAGCACGTAGAGCCACCTATGGGCGAACAAGCAAGGGAGGAGGGAAGCCGGCGTGTGCTCGGCACGATGGACCGCGGGGCCCTCTACGAGGTCATCGAGGAGTACTGGCGGGCGAGGAAGCGGATCGACTCTGAGACGAGGGAGACGGAGGACAGGGAGTGCGGCGAGGCCAGGGTCCTCAGGCAGGACCGTGTGCCGCTAACCTCCTTCAAGGGCCTCCAGGGGCTCCTCGTGGAAAGGTACCGCGACAGGATCCAGTACGCCGTCAGCGCCGTGTTCAGGCAGCCCTACTCCAAGCTCAGTAAAGGAGTACTCCTGCGGCTCGAGGACGACTTCATCCCGACCAGCCTCACAGGGAACATCAGCGACCTCGTACCGGGGTGCGAGCTCAGCTTCTACGGCGACGAGTTCACGTTCAGATTAGGCCCCCTCAGCGAGTGCACGATACGCTACCTAGAGGAGGGCGACGCCCAGCTCATAGAGCTCGGGGAAACCAACATGACGTGCCTGGCAACCTTCGCCTTCCTGGCACTGTCCTACGACGAGACGGGCCCCTTCTTGGAGGCCCTCGTCGAGTTCATCGGCAGGGCGCTGCCCTTCAACCCGGGGGAGGTGCAGCTCGCCGGCTACGACGATGTGGTGCAGAGGTGCGAGAACATCCTGAGCTACAGCGGCGGCCTGACCATGAAGCGCAACATATTGCTGGCGGGTCCGCCGGGGTGCGGCAAGTCCATGATAATGAAGCGGGTGGCGTTGAACCACCCGGAGTACGTGAGGTGCAGCCTCACGAAGACGCGTGGCTGGCTGGAGTGGCTGGAGCTGTTCGCCCGGGTCCTCTCAAGGTGCGGCAGGAAGATGCTTGTGATGGTGGACGAGGTGGATGAGCTTGGGCTCACCAGGGACAGGGACAGTGACCAGGTCTACGAGCTGCTCAGGATCCTTGACGGGCTGGAGGATACGCGGAACCTGGTGGTTATGGCGTCGACGAACCGGCTGTCGGACCTGGACCCTGCGCTGCTCCGGCCGGGGAGGCTCGGCCCCGTGATACGCGTGGAGAGGCCTGACTCGGGCCAGGTGAAGGCCATCGTGGATTACTACGGTGAGAGGTACGGGGCCAGCCTGGACGCGGAGAGGATCGTCGAGGCCGTGGGCGAGGAGGTCTCGGGGGCCGACATCAGGGTCTCGGTCGAGGACTGCCTCATACAGGGAAAGCCCCTCAACACGGAGAACGTGATCCAGAACCTGTGCGACCTGAGCCCAGAATAGCATTGGGTATGTTTGCAGATGCTCTCTCACGGCCAACCATTCATGAGCTGCTGAAGGCGCTCACTTGCTTCTGTCGAGTCTGAGGTACACGGATTCTAGGTCCGGGTTCTCCTCCTTGATGACCTTGATCAGCTCCTCGATCTTATCCTTCCCATTCAGGCTGCCCCCGTCAAGCCTCTCGCGTATCAGCCCGTTCTCAAACGGGGTCATGGCGTAAGAGAGGTACGCCTCAGCTATGGACGCCTCATACCACTTTCTGCTGGAATCCAGCTGGTCCCGGCTGTTCATCAAATACATTTTTCCCTTAGCAGTTAGCCGGTAGAAAACCTTCCTGCCCCGTTTCTCGTTCTCGACGCGGCCCTCTTCAATCGCTGACTTGAGGTAACGCGAAACTTGGACTGGGACAGATGCATGATTAAGTAAAGGGTTTTCCTTTTTGATACGGTTAACGACTGCGAAGTACTGTACCCTGCCACTCATGTCGGCTCTTTTCCTCTGCTCAATTGATTCTCTGAGCAGGGCGTCCAAGACCTTGTACTCGTTTAAATCAGGCATGTCTCAGTCCATTGTGAAACGTAACTGGAGGATTAATAAAATTTTAGTTATGCGATCAGAGATTCATGGGTTTGCAGGAGACACCTCAGCGGCTTATCAACATAAAGAGTCTGAAGCTTTGGGCCAGCGCAAACCTTCCAGTGGGCTCTCCCCTCAGGGAGGTGATGCTCATCGAAGACGACTTCCTCTCAGCCCAGGATTTCCTCGTGAAACTAAAAGGCTGGCTTAAGCTGAGTGACCTCGAGAGCGGGCGGAGGCAGAGGATTTGAGTAAGAGTGAAAAATCAAAGGATAAAGTAAGAATAAACACCGTGGTCTCTGGGGAGCCCGCCCAGTGGTTACAGGCTTGGAAAAAAAGGGGTTTAGTTGGTCTAATTGTGATGCCATTAGGCAAGCCTTCATGGTCCTTCAAGAAAGGTTTGTTGAGAACGATCTCAAGGCCCGAAGTCTAGAAGAAGATGCTTAGCGAGCCAATCACCGTCTTTGCTTCTGGTGGCACTCGTTGTGTCCCCACCCATGGTCATACATGTACTGGATTAACGCTTTATGATCATCTCCACCCAACGCGATATCCATCCTCTTTTTGCATATACTGCAGAAGTAGTATATCTGGTGGTCAGCCTTCCCCTTAAGGTAACCATCATTGTACCACTCATTATAGCTCCCCCTTACCCTGTCATCGGCCTTCGTCTGTATGGTCACCCTGGCGGCGTTCACCTCCCTCATCAGCCGCGACTTGTAGAGCCTCTGGGCCTCCTTCTCCACCGACTCCTCAAACAGCCTGCCGTTGCTGTCTATGAGGTTCGCAGCCTTATCATACGCCTCTTCGACGTCGAGGTTGTCCTTTGCCATGAGCTTCACGATGGCCATACGGAGCCGGCTCGGCAGGCTCTCGAGGGGCGGTGGGCCAGGTTCCTTGCTAGGCCTCGGCGTCATCTCGGCCCTCCTTCGCTGCTAAAACGGGTCTCTTCAGGCTGGTTTTCAGCGTGAGATAAAGGAGCGTACGTGGCTCTCTCGTTTTTTGAGGCTCTAAGCAGCTTCATCATATGTTACTTGTTGCAAAGTCTCATCTATAGGGGCTCTTCGCAGGTTATGCGCAGGAAGCTTGCTAGTAATAGGCGCTTTATCCAAGCTGGTGAACTATTATGATCAATATTTTAATTAAAAACATTTTATTTGTGCACCAATTTTAAACCGGTTATGGTAATATTGCCGGTGCATTGGCGCTAGGATAATAATGCGAGTATGTTAGGCTGATGAAACACGAAGAGGTTTCCCGTGAGCCCATGGTAAAGGCGGACCTACCCGCTGTTTAAAGAAGAGTGCCCCCGCTCAATACCCGGGTCTTATGTCTTAGCCAAGTCATGTGAGGGCCTGTACAGCCCTACATGCCTTTCCAAGCCCAGAGCCCATCCACTACGAGGAGCTGGCCAAGGGCCTTAAGGTCTCTCCAGCGAAGCTGCGTGGGCTGGCTGGAGCCCTCTTCAAGGGGGCCCCTAGAGCCCTGCTGGAGCTCAAGGAGGCCGGGTATACGCTTGAGGAGCTGCCCTCATGGTAGGCTCCAAGCCTCGTAAGGGCCAGGAGAAGCCACCCCCACAGGAGCACAGGCCGAAGAGGAGGCCCTGCCTGAGCCTAGGCTAAGCCCAGAGGAGGCCGCTAGGAGCCCCGGAGGAGCCCAGAGGAGCTCAATAGGAGCCCAGAGGAGCCACCTCCACAAAGCCACAGGCCGAAGAGGAGGCCCTGCCTGAGCCTAGGCTAAGCCCAGAGGAGGCCGCTAGGAGGCTGGCTCAGAGGCTACAGGCTAGGCGCCAAGCCGAGCAGGAAGCCAGTACTAGGCTCCTAGAGAAGGGTGCTGCAACAGACGCTGCGTTAGGCCTGGCTTCCGGCCTAGGTGGGGGCCTAGGTGGGGGCTCTGAGGACCCCTCCCCTCCGGCCATGGGCGAGGCTCTAGGGCTGCTCGACCAGAAGGAGGAGGGCTCCACCGTGGAGGGTTTGAGGGGCACAAGCTTGGGGCGCCTCCCCGGGCTTCATGGGAAAACGTGGAGGCGTCCCACGTGTAGTCTGCTGACCTGGGCAGGAGAGAGTGATGAGTCAAGTTTCCTGCACCGCCGGGAATCTAATCACCTGCACGGTTTCCCTGTTTCCCGGAAAACGAGGACTCCGATTCTAAGTTAGGTGAACCATCTTCGTTACCGTAACACGTGGAGCGGATTCAAGCACAAACAGGTGAGTGAAGCTGATGATGCCTGCTTGTGGGGGCTGTAACCCGCCGCCTGTCACTTTCCTGAAGGACCATGTGCCGCTTTCCGACTACGGTCGCACGCAGCCCCGCATATTCCCATATTCCCGTAATGTTCCGGTAAAGATATATTATCTGGACGCCCTGACTGTGCCATGGAAGAGGAGGAGATCAGGGGCCTTCTAAGGGAGGGCTACAGGCCGTATAAGAGGAGCTACGGGGACGGGTACAACATAAGCCTCCGCAAGGGAAACAACGAGAGGACCGTAGGCGCCTACACCGAGTACGCGTGGAACTGGATAAGAGACGAGCTGGAGTCCCTTAAGCTGGCGGAGAGGAACAGGGTTGAGAACGAGAGGGTCATAGCGACGCTGGCCCAGAGGCGGGCCATGGCCATGGTCCGTGACTGCATGTACATTGAGGACAGGTACTGCACCTACTGGAGCTTCGATGTGGGCGACCGCGAGAGGCTGGGTAGGCTCTCGCCCCGCGAGGCGCCCGGAGACCCTGAGAGCATCCAGGTGGTCGCCAACATCATGACGTGCATGAATTGCCCGGGTTACCAGCCGAGGCTCCCGGCATAGTAGGGAAAACTCCGGGCAAGCACAGGCCGCCACCTCGTTTCCGTGACGCCACGGTAAAAAGGCGTGGGACGTAATTTGGTGAACGTGTGTAGCCCTGCTTGTTCAGTTAGGCCCCTGGGACAGGGAATATACCTAATCCTTTTAAATTTCTAATAGAAACAACTGATCGTGAGTAAACTTTGGTGTAATTTCTGTAAGAAAAACGTTACTCCAAAAATAGTTCAGAATAGTACAGCGATTGATTCAGCAACCATAGGTATAGATTTAATTTTGTTGATGCTGAGCGGTAGATTTTCTTATGCATATGATGTTCTAAATACATTAAATCATGATAAAGTACTAAATGTAACGTGTCCTTACTGTGGTAATACATTTACTAACCGATCAGTAGAGCGCCACGATTCTGGTTACTACAAACATCCCTATTACCTAAGAGGATTAAAGGCATCAGAGAAATACAAAGAAGAACCAATGGAATATACAAGGGAGTTAATAGATGATATAATAAAAGGAAGAATGAACTATGAGATAGATTTCAAGAACGACTCATTTAAAAGAATATTTATATCGGGTTTACTTGAAGGCTTATTTAAAATTATGGAAGAAAAACACCTACAAGAAAAAACAGATGCTGAGAGAAATAAAGAGGAAGAGCAAAGAAAAATGCTAGAAAAAAACCCGTATAAACTTAGACTGTGAACGTACACACGTCTTTACTCAAATCATTTAATTGATTTCTTTTCATGAGCATGGGCTTTTGGTAGAGCATTAACCTGTTTGTTATTCGTAGATATAACTTAAATAACTCGTATGGCTGATATTGACATCCATGTCTCTAGAAATGGACCTTTACAAAACCGGTTACGAGATGTTCTTCAAACCATACCAGGTATTGGCTCTAAAGTACCTCTGGACCGTCCCGGAAGGCGCTAAGAGCTTAGAGGCGTGGAACCGCGTCAAAGCGCAGCCTGGAGGCTCTATAAGCCGGGCCAGCATCATCAACAGCCTCAACGAGATGGTGGACAACGGCATGCTTGACTACGTGGAGCGCACGGGGAAGGGAGGCCACCACCGCATATACCGCCACAGGTACAGCGAGGAAAAGCTGAGAGAGTTTCTTGCATCAAATTTCATAGGGAAGCTGCTGAAAGAGTTCCCGAAAGAGACAAGAAAAGCTATAGAAACAACATCATAAAAAAGGAACGCACACTAATAACTATTTTTTACCATTATCCTATAAATTAGTTATGCATATAATTAGATGAACATTTATAACTGTTTTAATTTAGATTTCCAATAAATAAATAATATACTGATAAACCCAATTCCAATAAACAAATATTGAAAAGGTATTGCGTTCTCATCATTGGAATGTTGTGATTCAGATACAATATACTTATTTTCTAAGGACAGTTTAAGTTGAGAGTTTTCATATCCCATCTTTAATTCATGAACTTCATTTTTTATTATTTCATCTTTATATGTAGAGTATTCCACCTCATCTCCTTCATATTTAATTAAGCATATTGAATAGTCTCCGTCTTCTATACCATTAATTTGGATCAAATAGTCATCTTCTGTTTTCGAGACATAAATAAATTCAAATAAAGCGTCTTTACCAGAATAAAAAGAATTATCGATTTCATTAACTTCAGTAATAAATTCGCCATTAGAATATATAGAACCTATTCGTTGGCCTTGAGAATTTGTAAGTAAAACATCTACTGGAGACATTGCTGTCGTAAACATACCTTGGTTCGACCATATTGGGAACATTTCATTCAGTGCATCCAAATATGTTGGAAGTCTCACATTACTTTCAAATTCTGAACTCGACCCATCACTAAACTTAACTAAGATATTTTCTATGTATACATCAGGGTTTGGGGGTATTTCAGTTGACCATGGTGGAGAAGCTAATGATAATCCCTTTGATGCCGCTATTAATTCGACTATTTGCCAAGAAATATCTCGAACATCCTTAATTGAAAGAGGGTAATACCCTTCTAAACCAGTAACATATTTATCATCATCGCTTTTCTCCAATTCAATTAGATCAGGTAATCCTTCGAACTTTAAATAGACCGATTCAACCGGATTTATACTTGATATTTGTATTTCTACATTTGCCCATATAGCACTTCTAGGTTGATATAAGTGTTTGAAAAAACTAATTATTTGATTAGATTCATATAGATTTTCAACAGTTATCTCCATTTCTACTGAAATAAACTTATTTTTTATATTTAACAACCAATTTATAGTGTTATTAAATAATTGTGCATTATCTTTATTATAAAAATGTTCGTTATTCAAAAGTTCAGCACAAATACTTACAATTTTGCCTTCATCATGATAAGCAACAATAAAAGAGTTTTTATTATCAATAAATGCTATCTCTTTTGCATTATGGGTGTTTACTGAATGCGTATTCTTTGAACTAAAATGGCCACTCAAATTATTTATGTTATAAAATATTGGATGATTATACCAAAATACATCATTTTCATCAATCTCACTCGTTGGATTTTGAGTTTCAAGAAGCGTAATATTAAAATGCGATAATAATGTTATTAAATTATCGTTAAAATAAAACTGTTGAATAAGCAGACTTCCTCCCTTATTAATATAATCAATAAGGGCCGAAATTGTTTCTAGATTAAAATTACGAGTAAAATCCTCTTCATATAGAGGATTATAATAAACTATTATTACATCGTACCCTAATATTTTATCTTTAGTGTAAGGTGGTTGAATAATTGTTGTTTCCCAATTTTTTGCTATATATAGAATTGAATTTGAAAACTGTCCAACTCCTCCTGAACTAAATAGTGAGCCATGTTCATTGTTTAAAATAATACCAATTCTGTTTCCTCTTTTAAAATTTTCATAACTAACGTTAATTTGTAATTTGTAATGATTTCCAGGTTCAACTCCAAAAAAACCAGGCTCCCCAATATTTGAGCCGTAAATTTGAATTTCATAATTTCCACTTAAAGCTGCTAAAAAAATAATTGTATTTGATTCTTTGTTGTCGATTTGTACTCTCCATGAAATTAATTCATCATTATATCTAATGTAAATATCTATAGATGAAAAAGTACCCATACTTGTCGCAGTAATTTCCACCGTTTGACCAGCATTAACATTAAAAGAATAAAATTTACTTTTCCAATGATCAACTATACCTTCATATTTAATAGAATAATCTTTGTCTGTTGATTGTGAAGGTGATATTGTTTTGTCAATATGACTTGACTCCCATATTATCGTATTAGTTATAAAATCAAAATATCCTACATTAACCCAAGCAGGTTCACCGTGTTCATTATAATCTACCCGCCAAATATCATAATTAATGGATTCTCTATCTCCATTTTCATTTAAAATACACCATCCACTAGCTCCATGATATGCTTGTGAGACTTCTGATAATATGCTTTTAATAGTTAAAGCATCATCGGTACTGACCTTAATTACAGATAACGCATAAATCCAGCAAGCATCATAATAATTAGCTAAATATATGTCGAATTTATTACCGGTTGCTTTTGAAAATTTTTCTTCAACTTCATAATACATATCATTATAATCAGAAGAAGTGAGTGGACAATATAAACCAAGTTTACGTGCAGAACTAAAAGCCTTTTCAATAATAGGAAATGAATTTGCTGTGCTATCTGATCCAAACCAAACAAGTTGAGATAGATTTGAATACTCCACAGCTTGAGATATTATATCAGGATCAGATGCATCTGAATAACTGATAAGTTCTACACCAACTTTATCTACGCCATACTGTAATATATATGATTCAATCAACCTATTAGCTATCTCAAGATAACTTGAGAAATCCATAGTATCTAAATCGTACTTTATTCGATCAATCACAAAACCCCCCATTTTATGATAGGTTTCATTGAAATCACTGAATATATTATCAGCCCAACTGTTATCTATTTGAATTACAACCACTGCTTTGATGCCATATTCCCAAATCATTTTAGCGATCACATGTGCTTGATAATTATCAGGAGAACAAAGTCTAAACAAATTATCTCCAGAAATGGATAGGATTGGATTAGTGGATGAAGGGCTAAAAAGGAGTATATCATTATCATTGGCATATGGTAAAGAAGCTTGGCATTGTGAAGTCCACCCATGGCCAATAATTAACTGAATATCTCTAGATTTGAATTCTTGTGTCTTTTCAAGTGCTATCGCTGCTTGACTATTACAATCTTCAATAATAAATTGAAATTCATAAGGTATCCCATTATTTTGGCAATATATGTTAATATCGTTTTCAGCTATACCTATTAAATTCGGTAGATATTCCATCATTTGAGTTGTTGGACAAGTAACTCCAATTTTTATAGTTTTATATGAAAATCCATTTGGGAAATTAATGAATGAAGTTGAACTAATAATAGATAAAACAATAAATAGAGTTATTTTATAATGTTTCATTTAAATATAATGGTGTATACGGGAGATATATAAATTTCTACCCTATTAGTTTACCTTGTTGTTCATCCTGAGTGAGGACCTCGGTCTCTCTGTGTGTGTAGGAATAGGTCTCGGCTCAGGTGGTATAGCTATGTCAATGATATAGTCTACCTGAGCCAACTTGAAGAATGAAAAATATTTTGAAACTTTTCATCTTTTTATTTGTGCATGTTTTTGAATGCATTTACTACGTTGTTATAATCTCAAGTGTTAAAGAAGTGTATTTCAATGGCAAATTCTTTGTCTGTTTCATGCTTCAATGTAAAAATATCTACCCTTTGATGTAGATGAATATCTGGATCTGACTATGTTGACAGGAAAGGGAAGAGTTATCAATGCCAAGTATATTGTCACAGGTTCAGTGAATCTGGGTTCAAGGAGTGCCTAAGTGAGCACTTCATAGTGAAACAGTTGGAGGAGTTTCTAGAGGAGGAAAAAAAGCAATAGAAACAACACAATAAAAAAGGGACGAGTATTAGTAACAATTTTATACCATCATCCTGTACACTTTAAAGTGATTAAATTGAGTGACGTAAAGTTCAACATTTCCCCCATAGGTGAGATGCCTAAGAGAAAATACCGCAAAGGAAGCAAGTGCGACCCAATTATTGACAAGTTCCTCGAAGGCAACCACAAGCTAGTCAACGTGAAGGTACTCGGAAAAGACGGCAACTACCTGAGGATCCAGCTCAAGAAGCGAGTCGATGCACGAGGCCTCAACGTCGACGTCTCAGTGGTCAACAACAAGGTGTACCTAGAAAAATAGCTGTTTCTAATCCCATAAAAAAGGGGAGGAAATGTTAATGAATTTTCTATAGATTAGTTCTCTCCAAAACCATATTTTCGTACGGTTTTGACTCCTCTAACTGATATTGTGAAAACGGATCATCCGTTCCACTAACATAGAAGATGCGGGTAACGTTCCACGTTTTTCCGTCATCTTCACTCGCCAATATCGCCTTTAACTTTTTGTACATTTTTTCACCTCCTGAGAGGTTGTACGCATTTTTTTTATGGGTTTCAAGCTTTCTTGGCTGGATAGAAAAAGGGTGAATAGGTTAAAAACCATATTGATTATTAATAATTTTAAAAATAGAACTCAGCCGTTTATTGATATAACATGAGTCAGGACAAGTGTAGTATTAAATTGAAACCCGACAGGAGACATGTATAGGTGCCTCCGACCTCGTAACAGAGGTGTTCTTTGGACTAGTTTTAATAATGATGGGGATGTTACCAATACTCAAGCTTCTGGAGGAATCTACCTATGAACTTGGATGAATGGAGAGAGGTTGGCCAGATGATAAAGAAGGTCAGGCTAGCAATAATGAATGAGCTCCCCAACCATCATAAGAGTTCGTCCACGTATAGCTACTTGATGAGGGCTTTGAAAAGCATCGATGTCGTCAAAGATAAGCTTGATAAAGTTGTGTTTGAGCAGTTTCCAGGTCAGCCTACTGAAGAGCTCGCTAAAATCTTCTACGGCGATGAGTAGTTAACATCGTCTTGCGTAGCGTTGGTATTTTTTAATTAATCCTCATCACATACTCTATGTTGTTCATTCAATTAGTGTTACCTAGGTTTTTGCGTGGTAAGTTTTTATATTGTCTGATTGTATAGATAAGAAAGCTATGTTGATGAGTTATCAGCTTGACACAGGCCAGTAGAATCTGCCCTTGTTCTTCAAAGAATAGGAGTTCATGGTTCTCGAATACCTGTCAAGCATTCAGCCCTCCGGAGCCAAAAGCAAGGAGGTGTAGAGCCTACGAATAATCGGGCGGAGAGGGCGTTAAAGGAGCATGTGAAGATCGTAGGGATCTTCAGGAACGGTAAGGGCACGTGGATCTATGATATGGTCATGACGCTGCTAGTTACCTAGAGGCAGCAGGGACTCAACCCGTTGAGACGATAGCGGAGATCCTAAGCACAGCATGGGCAACAAGCTAAACACACAATTTTTATAATAAATAAGAAAACACGTTGTACAGATGCCAAATTCCGAATACGATTATTCTGCTTACCATTATAGTGTAACTAAAATTGAAAGTCTATGCTCAGGTTTAGCGCCTAAAAAAACTACGTTGCAGGTTGCGACTGGCTTCTTTTTTGCTTATAAAGGAAGAGTATATCTAATAACCAATAGAAATATCGTAATAAGAGAAGACAGGGATTGGTATCCAGACACGTTAAGATTTTACTATCACACCGATAAAAATGATCCAAAGAAAATAAAATATTATAATATCCCCCTTTATGAGGAAAATCAATATAAATGGTTAGAACACCCAGACAACAACCCTAAGAGTGAAAACGAAATTATAGATTTGGTTGCAATTGATATCTCAAATATTAAGGATGATTTCTTTGACTCTAGTTTTCTTTGGACTATGAGTCATATCGAATCCTATCCAGAACCAACATTTGATACGCCATTATCATTGCTCAGATTCCCTCTAGGATTTTATGATAAAAAAAATCATCTGCCTGTAGTAAGAGGTGGGTATTTAGCATCTGTTTATAATGTTTATTTTAATGATCGTCCTAAATTTCTTGTGGATATTTATACACACCCAGGTTCAAGTGGGGGTCCTATCTTTACTCAATTTGGTAGTTCGCATATTATTAGTGGACCATTACTGGGGGTTTTTTCGGGAACCACCTCCAACGAATACAGAGATCTAAGATTGGGGTATGTATGGTATGCAAAATTGATTCCAGAAATAATAGATCATAACCTTGTTTGATATCGAATCATAGGTTATATAGAGAAAAACAGCCTACTTACAACGAGTTCAAGTTTATTGCTTTCTGGGTGAAACGTGAAGTAGTGATCAGTATACTTTTCTTGGTCTTCTTACCCAGAAAAGCGCCCACGAACTCATAGACAATGCATGCTCACTGAAGAGCCGCTTAAACGACGAGTAAGCCGTCTCAGCGGCCCAACGCCTACTATAACTCACCAACTGCAGGCGATTCGGAAGTAATCCACAACCTCGTGACTCAAGGCTCCTTCTCAAATTTTTCTAAGAAGAGCATCGCGATTTCTTCAGGGGTTTTCTTCGTTCCGTCCTGCCTAGCAATCTGAGTAGGGAGCCCAGGAATCTCAGTTTCATCGAATGTTACCGGGAGAATGTAATTTCCGAATTGCTCAATTTGGCGAGCGATTGCATTTTGAGCTTCTAATGCCGGCCATTTCTTCGAGACATACGCCTTCGAAATGTGCATGATGCACCACCGCGACTGTTTGTAGTAGACTTCTTGGAAGAAGACTGACAGGTCTTTTCCCCAAATCGTTGCCTGCTCGTAATCGTCGTAGAATACTACCAAGCCACTCTTTCTGATTAGTTCAGCAAGTTTTTTAGCATAGGGCCGCTGCTCCCCCGCAAAGGTGAGTGCTACGTCGAATATGTATTTTCTACGTTCTTTTTTTTTATCCACACCAGGCAGTTCGATTTGTAAGCCGTAGAATCGATCTAACATTACCGTAAATTCACGGCGCAATCGATCGCAAGTATTCGGTTTTTCACCACCGATGTAATACGTAATCTTCATGTAATCTCCTGCTATGGCGTCGGTGCTACTCTCCAAGAAGAAGTAGATGCAGGCGTTAGTCTCCCATGCAAAAAGTCCGCCGGTTTGTGAAGCAGCGATACAAGACATCTTAAGTTCAGAGAGTGTATCGAATAGCCTCCCAATTCTAATTTTTTGCAAGGAATAACCAGAATACTCCGCTTGCGCTGATTTCAGAAGTGATTTGTAAGGCTCAATTACTGTTATTCCCTCTGTTCCGAGTTTACCGGGGAAAATTCTCAATCCATCATTTTCAACTGAAATGTCGTAGGCCAAGTAGATCTTGTCTATGATGTCTACATATTCCTTAGGAGAGAATTTGTTATGGATTTCTTCAATTCTAACCAACCCGTGTTTATTGCGAACATAGATTGGTATTTCAGTCCTAAGCACATTGTAGTGCTCGTCGTTGATAATTACAGAGTCCATAATATCGGGATAATATTCGATGATTCCTTGAGTGCTTAAGTTCTGGAGCAGAAATTTTAAATGGGTCTTGAAGATCGGTATGTGAACTAACTCCTCGAAACTTTGTTTTATTTTGTCTACAGAAACAACTGTGGATCCGGTCTCCTGAAGTGAAGGTATGGTTCGCATGATTCCATCAACATACTGCGACTCGATCATTGTCTTAGCATTGTCCCATGATATCTTGCTCATAATCCCTGCTGATACCTCAGCTACTTTGTTAACATCTCTTGCATCGACCTCCAGACAATCAACTATTCTCTTAGAATCGATCAGAGACCGGATCATCCCTGAATCGATATCACCCATTTTTTGGTCTATGAAAGTCTTTACGAGGAATATCTTGGTTCTCTTACTGGCTATCTCGCTCAATTCGTCAAGGATGTGGAGTGCACTCTCAAATGTGCCAAAATCGGTTTGTTTGAAGAATACCAGTATGATATCCGAATCAGTAAGAAAGGGAAGAAAAGTGCCAAGAACCGTCTCTTGGCCGCCGTGGTCGTGAAGGATCACACGCCGACGTGGAAGGCCTTCCGCTGTTTCTATTTCCTTGACCCAGATTCGTTTACCGAAGGTCGACTCTAGGCCATCTGTGGTTTTGTTTACGAGATTACTACACAGAGTACTCTTTCCGACTCCGGTATGACCAATCAAACTAACCTTAGCGTATTGATAGCTAATAACCTGGGCGGGAATGACAATTTTCTTGCGAGGAAGAGAACTTACTTCCTTGGCCGTGATTATGTACACATTATCAGTATCGGAGAATATTGCCCTAATGTCATCAGCATGGGTTTGAAGCATTTGCTGCGTATCCAAGTCAAATTGAATCAGCTCAGTTTGTGTCCCCGCATAGATAGTATTACCATCACTTGTGATGTGAATGCTCTCGCCCCAGCTTGTAGCCGTATCTGTTTCGTAGACAGGTCTCCATTGACTTCCACCTTCTATTGACTCAAAGACGTGTATTCTGCCCCCTCGGTCGACCACCGCAAAGGTACTTCTTGAATACCAAGCGACGCCCTGTATGCCTGATTGTATTTTCGATTGATCAAGAAGTTGATTATCGGGTCGCTTGACATCCCTAACAATAATTTTGCCCCGATAATCGCCGGATACCAGCAGACCATCATTTGACATCCCAAGGCCGAAAATAGCGCTGGGGGCATGTCCTGATAGAGGAGCAGAGTCCCATGTCTTGTCTCTGTTTCTTTTGAAGGCCATCAAGACTCCGTAGTTAGATGACATGAAGAAAGTGTCAGGGTCTAGCCAAACGATTCTCCAAACTCGAGAGACTTTACTAAATCCTGGCTCTTGAATTATGCGTTTTTGGGAGGGATCCTTCAGCGGAAAAATATAGATGAGTCCATTGTGGCACCCGACTAAGATTTCTTGGTTAGGAGAATAAGTTACCGTAGTAATCTCAAAATGGCAATCGTCTAAGATGCTGTACTTACCAGTGAAGATGTCGGACTCGACAACCAATCCATTTTTGTGGCCAGTGACAACGGTCTTTTTGTCTGGAAGGAGTAGCCCGGCCTTGACTTTGGGAAAGTCCTGGGAAAATTTCACATAGATTTCGAAGTCTGCCATCTCCCCTCTTTGAGGGGTTGCACCATTAAATAACAGTTTTCAGGATTCTGTTAAAAGGTTGAATATTCTTCACTTTCCTCTTTTGATTCTCGAATCTCATCGGACCTGTTATCCTACGCGTTATGTTTTCGCGGTCTTGAAGCGTGTGTTCGGTGGTGGCTGTGTGCTGGTGGTGACGGTGCCTCGTGTGCGGGTCCGGTTTATGTTCTGTCTCGTGTGCTTTAACCTGGTTCAGTTAAGAGGTTGAGTGCTGTCTCGTAGCGTGGACCGTCGATCATGTGGGGGAGGAGGCGTGGATGGGTGTCTTGGAGACTGTTTCAGGGTGCCGGGGTGGTCTGGGTGGTTACTCCTCCCTGTAGAGCCCCACACTGTACCCGATGATAGACCCCAGGAAAAACCCCAGGCCGAAACCAATTACGAGGTTATCGATGCGAATAGGGGACATTTTCATAGAAGATATTTAATTTATGAAATCACTATAATCAAATGTGAAAGGTTTAATTGCATATTTTGATGTACTTGGATTCTCAAACTTAATCAGAGAAGATAAATTTTCAGAGAAGAGGAAAACGTATACTCAAATTTTAGATAACGCTGTCAAACAAAATCGTAATTTAGACTATATCGTCTTTTCAGACAGCGTCATAATAAAATCAGAAACAATTAATGAAAAAGAACTTCTTAATCTCTGTAAAGCAATATCAGAAATATCTTATGAATTATTATTTAAATTAGAACTACCTATAAGGGGATGTATATCATGTGGTGAATTTACATGGGATGTCGAGGAAGGAAATAGCATTATATCTGGCATACCCATATTAGATGCTATTAGTTGGGAGAAAAAACAAAATTGGATCGGAGTAATTTTATCGCCATATGTTGTAGATAAATTTCGAGATCTTTATGAAAAAACAAATTTTGAGTCTATTTACGATGATGAATCCTTTAAAATTTTTGAATCTAATATTGACTGGAAAGTACATATACAAATATATAATGAGATTCCCTTATCAAGTAGAGAATATTATGAAGGTTTTGTTGTTTTACCAAGAAACCCTGAATCATCCAATTTGGAATTGATATTTGACTTACGGAATTATCGAGATAAACTTCGTTTTATGACATTATTAGCACCAGATCCCTCGGTTCAATCTAAATACGCATATTCAAGTAATATGCTTGCTAATATCTGGGTCGCGTGTGAACATAGGTATGATGATTATAAACAGTATAAAATAAGTATATATTAATAAAAATATTATATAGATCAAATAATACACATCATTTCTCTCTATAAGATCCAATTCTATAACCTATAATTGATCCTATAAAGAATCCCAAGCCGAAACCAATGATCAGACCCTTAACAAGCTCCTCCAACACTTCAAACAACCTCCAAAACACATGCAAGTGTACAGTTATTGTTTTATATTTATATAATATCTAAAAAACCATGATAAGTCTTGGGGAGAAAGTGGCCATTATTATACCATCCATATTTTTCAATTTAATATTATTGATGAGTCAAAATGATACTGCTTCAATGAGGAGGAAAATATTAGATTGCTTAAAACCACAACCAATAGTTTCTGATGAAAAACACGTTCTCAATAGTGTAATTCAATTTATATTTAATGAATTCACAACTGAATTTCTATTTTTAATGATAACGAATGGATTAACTATGATTTTTGTATTATCAGAATCAATTCTTGGAATTGTTATGATAATTATTGGTGTTATAATTACAAGATACGGTTCATCAACCATTCAATTGGAAAAAACGTATTTAAAAATATCAGAAAAGAATGTATCTGGTTTCGATATTACTGAAAAAGTTATAACAATATATGTAGTGTTATCATTGGGAAATTTTGGATTCTTTTTATTTTATGATGTAACTCTTCCCATACCAATGAATCCAATGTATTTTCCATGGATTGCAGGTTTAGTTTTTATGATAATAGGATATATCTATTCCAAATATTATTCGGAAAAATTATTGGCGTTTAAATAAGTTTTTTATCTACAAACAATAAATAACCCTTAAGAAGTATGCAAGCATACAGTTTTAACCTCCACCAGTGGTTGTTGTTCTTCTGGGGCAAACCGGCACCGGCTACTCGTAGTAGATTAGGTCATAGTCTTCAAGTATCTTGTGGACCTTCTCCACTGCCTCCAGGACCATGTCCTCGTGCTTCGCCCCCGTGCACACCAGCTTACCTGAAGAGAACATGAGCATCACTACCTTGGGCTCACCCATGCGGTAGACAAGGCCTGGGAACTGCTCGGGCTCGTACATCACGTTCTCCATGACGTCCGCAGCTGTCTCCAGGTCAATCTTGCCGTGGAGGTTGGCTGTGGCCACCATGTTCTGGATGACTATCTTGGGTTCACCCAGTATTATTATGCCGTTGTTCTTGAGCTCCCGCACCACCTTCTTCACGGCGCTCCGGGCCATCTTCTCAGACTTGGCTCCGGTGCACACCATCTTACCTGAGCCGAAGATGAGGGTGGCCGTCTTCGGCCTCTTAAGCCTGAAGACGAGGCCCGGGAACTGTTTAGGCCTGTACTCAACGTTGCGGAAGGCCTTCACGATGGCCAGGAGGTCGATCTTCTGGTCGAGGCTCGCCGAGGCTACTACGTTTTGTATTACTATTTCAAGGTCTCGTGTCTCAGCCACAACAGTTCACATCAATCTCATAAACCCACCACTACTAAACATTTCAGCGCGCGCGCAACCCCCAAAATAACCCCAAAACCAACCCCCAATAAACAAAAAAAGCAAAAACAACGCCCCCCACCACCCACACCAAGGAAAACGATAAAAAATGCGCGCCAGCCTGTTGCTAAATTCTCTGGGTTAACCTTTACATGCAACAAATATTCATGTTTGGTTTAGACTCAGCTGAAGATGGAGAAACGTGAGGATGTAGCATCCATCCTCTCCAAGCTCAACCTCCAAGACATAAAACAGACCATCTCCCAGCCATACCATCAGGAAGGCCCAGAAGGACCACCCAGAAGACCACTGGGCATCTTCAAGGCGTTGATTGTGAAGCAGCTGAGAAACATCCCCAGCGATAGGGAACTCTACAGGCGCCTCTGGAACGATGAAGACCTGAGAATGATCTGCGACATCGAAGAGCACGAGAAGCCCTACCACCCCTCCCAGATGACAAGGTTCAGGAACCGCGTCGGCCCCGAGAGGCTTGAATGTATCATGACCGGCCTCCTGAAGGAGCTTGTTGAAGGAGGCATCATTAAAGGTGAGACCCTGGCCCTGGATGCCACATTCATCAAAGCATGGAGCAGACGAGACTCGGCTGACGACGGCCACGGCCTCTCTTTCCCTCTAAAAAATAAAGGCTTTTAAAGTAAAATGAACCAAATTTTCATAGGATGCCTGAGAGAAAATACAAGTACCACACCGTGAACCTTCCTGAGAGCTTAACCCAGAAGATAGAGGAAGTGATAGAGAGCGGAAACCACGGGTACACCAGCATCCCCGACTTTGTAAAATCAGCAGTGCGCCGATACCTGAGAGACTTGGGGCACCTAGTCTAAGCTGCTGGGCTCTAGAGACCCCGCATGGCCTCTGGACGGTTGTTTCGCTTACTTCCCTGTGGTCACAGGTTTATTGGGTTTAGGCTAGGTTGAAGGATGCCTGTTTCCACGGAGCGGGAATTGAAAACTCGAACCTCGAACTATCAAGTAAATCACCGGTATAACTAGTATATCCGTGTTCGATCCCCTCTTAAAACAAATATTTATACCATTCAAATTGCAATAAAAAAAATTTTAAGTAGATATCTTCGGGCTCACCATGTCTTGATGCTGGGATTACAGTGGCTGTATAGAACGTGATTTTTTGGATTGCATTTAGCTAGGCCACGGGTCGCAGGTCGTTAATTTTAAATAAAGAATAAAATTATGTTCTATTAGATTCAGTTCAGAGTTTGAAATCTATTCGGTGAGTGTGCCATGAATAGAAAAAACTTGATAGGTTTTCTCATAGTCCTTTTAATGGTCACCTCAGGACCATTATACCTACCCCTCGCCGTAGCCTCGGCAACGGCTGAGAACGCAACTCAAACGACAGAAGAAGAGGTTAATCCAACCATCGATAATGTAGTTGATGAAGCGAACGCCACTGAGAATAAACCTGTCACAGTCATAATACTTGAACCAGTGGTTTCAGCGTCCGCAGACACCGATGCTGGTTCGTCGCCATTTTTCGTGTCGTTCAAGGGAAACGTATCCTATTCCCACCTGGCCGGAGGCGTGCTAATCTACAAGTGGGACTTCGACGGGGACGGGTGCACCGACTACGCGAGCTTCGAGACCGGAGACGTGACACACGTCTACCTCGCCGAAACAGAGCAGGTGTACGACGCTGTATTCACAGTGAACTTCAAGAACGGGCTCTCAAAGTCGTCCAATGTACAGGTACAGATTAGCCCCGTTGACCCCCAGGAATGGCTCCACATAGAAAGCCTTGGGTACACCAAGTTTGGCTTCAAAGCGGACGGAACCATAGCCGTATTCGACGAGAAAGACTGGATAATCCTTAACCCATCCTTTAACGGGGTTCTCCTCAAGAGCCCTTCATATAGTAAAACCAACGAGATGCGATGCAAACTCGCCTACAAGTTAGAGACAGGGGAGCTAAGCATCGATGTAGAGTACGGCCTCGCAGGGAGAGCCAGGTTCCGGGTATCCGCCAGCGATCAATCAGGTAAAGCAGCACCTACGACCGGATTCCAGCTCCAGGCCCAGAACGGCATCGTGGAAAAGGGGAGGCTCGACTTCAAGACGGATTTTAAACAGGCCGGCTCTGGCAACACGCTCGTCACGGACGGCGGGAACCACGAGCCGTGGACCGACCAGGGCCTGGTGCCATACGGGGAGTACTTCTCCAACATCGACTCGTTCGTGGCAACCGAGACAGGGTACCTCACCATCATCCAGGGCGACCTCCACCTACCAGGCAGAGGGCTGGACCTGACAGTCAAGCGGGTGTACGCGCCACCCAACACATATGAAGGCTCGGCGCCGGCCACAAAGTTCGACTACTCGTACCAAGACTACCCGTGGGCTCCCATGGGAAACGGGTGGCAGCTCGGCTTCCCGTGGATCGAGCACAACGCGTCAGGACCCACATACATCAGGCTCGGCGAGGGGCAGAGATACAAGTACGAGGGAGCCGGGCTCTCAGGGACAGAATACCATTCGGGGGACCACTTCAAGCTATACAGCTTCACCAACGGCAACTACACCCTCTACACTGTTGACGGCGTCAGGTACTGCTACGACCAGGAGTACAAGCTGATCTACATCAAGGACCCCTCAAAAAACAACGTCATCACCTTCACCTACAGCCAGGAGGACAAGATTACACGGATAGATGACACGGTTGGGAGAAGCGTATACTTCTCGTACAACCAGCAGGGATACCTGTCCAGCGTAACCTCCGGTCCAAGGGTGATCTCCTACCTCTACGAGGCAGGCCAGTCTCAGGGAGCTAGGCTCGTGGAGGTGAGAGACCCATTGGAACGGTCGACCAAGTTCAGCTACTACACCGACTACCTTGTCAACAGGACCGAGTACCCGACCGGGGCCTACGTCGAGTACGACTACGCCTCATACGTCAAGGACACTTACACCAGGTACAGGGTAACCGACGAGACGACCCGCGAAGGCCCGGCTTCCCAAGCCTCGTTGAAGCACTTCACCTACGTGTGCGACTTCGACCAAGTCGACCAGACCAAGATACAGGAGCACTACGGCGGATCGGGCGTCCTGAAGACGACGCAGCTAGACTACAGTCAGAGCCAGTACTCCGAGAAGAAGTGGAACGGCACCGAGACGGACCAGAGATTCTACTGGCTGAACAAGCTCCTCAACCCTGAACGCAGACGCATAGAGATCGAGTACTACCCTGGAGAGTCAGCCTCGGAGGAGCTATCAATTTACGCGTACGATAACTGGGGTGACCTGATCTTCTCCCGCGACTATGAGGGACATGACACGTACTACTCGTACGAAAACACGGACACGACAGACGCCTTTAAAGACTCTAATGGTGTGCAGTATCAGGGCTTCACAGACTCTTTCTACTCCAACACGGTGAACCCGAGCATACACATCTGCCTCGTGGGGAGAGCCGAGCACCAGAACGGGCCGGGCACACTAACCCTCGAACAGTACTTCAAGTATGACGTTGATGGGAACCTGGTCGAGTCGAAGAGGCTGCACGAGGACAGCTGGGTTATGACCTTAAACAGGTATGACGACTACGGGAATCTGGTCAGGGTTACGGACCCTAACGATCACAGGACGTTCTACGAGTACAACTCCACTTACCAATACGCTTACCTCACGAAGACAAAACAGCTGCTAGAAGGGCTCAGCGACCTCAACCTGACCTCCCACTACCGCTATAACTTCACCACCGGGCAGCTTAAACGTAGCACAAGTGCGAATGGAACAACCACAGGGTACATGTTCGATATGTTAGGCAGGGTCGTGGAGGTGGTTAACCCCGCGACGGCAGGCACCGTGACGACCAAACAAGCGGTGTACCACGACGATCTGAATACAGTTGAGCTGTTCGACGAGAACGGGAACAGGAACGTTAAGCACTTCGACGGTTTAAACCGTCTCGTAAGAGTTGAGAGGTTCAACGGAAGCGTATCGTACTCCAACGAGACGTGGGCGTACAACTGGCAGGGGCTGGTCCAGGGATACGTGGACGCCGAGGGCGATGAGCACAACTACTATTATGACGCCCTCGGCAACCTGATCAAGACGGTCAACCCCGACGGCAGCAGCTCCAAGACTGTGCGCAACTACAACGGCAATAGCCTGACAGTCTATGACGAGGAGGACAGAAGGAGACAGCTGCAGTACGACGCCGTGAACAGGCTCGTCTCCGTCAGAGAGTACTACGACGCCAGTAGCTACTACCTCACCGAGTACGCTTATGACGGGGTGGGCAACCTCAAAATAGTGGAGGATTCTCTCGGTAGATCGACGACTTACTACTTTGACCAGTTTAACAGGCCCGTACATGTGCATTACCCTGATGGTAAATGGGAGCGCAACATCTATGATGGCGTGGATAACGTGGTCACCAGGTTCAACAGGAACGGTACGTGCATACAGTACGAATACGATTCCTTGAACCAGATGGTCAACGAGACGTGTTACCAGACCAACATCACGTGCAGCATAAGCGAAGATGAGGCGTGGCTGGCTGGATGGGAACACAGGAAGGCTATTAACATTACCGGCACACAGGCCGGCTCCAAGACGAACTACCAGATCATGTTTGAGGTGTACTTTGGGAGCGGCACAGACTCGTCGAACAGAGTCTATTTATATGGAGGATGCCAAGCCGACTTCGACGACATCCGGTTCACAAGATCAAACGGCGTCACGACCCTCGACCACTGGAGGGGATACCGCGATGCTAACATGGCGGTTTTCTGGGTAGAGGTGAACAGCATACCTGCGAGCCCAGACTCCACCACGATATACATCTACTACGGGAATCCAATGGTCTCCTCAACCAGTAACGGTGCCAACACGTTCAAAGAATTCGACGATATAGAGTCGTACACAAACGGGGATACCCTACCCTTCGGCGACTGGGTTGTTAATGATGTCGACTACACGGTTAAGGTATCCACGACACGGGCCTGGGAAGAATCAAAGTCGATCTATGCCTACGACCCAGGCCCTAACAGGAACATTTTCTACTGGAACATAGATGACATTGAATCCGGTAGCCACAGGTTCCACTGCGCCTTCTACGTGGAGAGTTATGGAGACCTTCACACCAAGCCGCTTGTACCCCTAGAAAACAATAGGATCATCAACGTGATCTACGAGAACGGCACAGTCGAATACTATGATGGAAGCTACCACACAATATGTGCTGGTGTCTCGGCTGACGAATGGCATACGATGGAAATATGTTTCGCTGTTGGCGGAAGTACATTCGACATATGCCTTGATGGTGTCTGGTATTATAATCTCAATCAGGAGCATCGTAATGGGGATACTGACCCTCATTACATCGAAGTAACAAGCACAGGGCTCGATCAGACGGTAAAAGCGTACTTCGATGCTTATTTTGTGGGGAAGTACGCCGACCCTGAGCCGCAGATCACCAGCTACGGCGGCGCTGAGGCGCCCCAGCAGAAGATAGAGTACTCGAAGTACTGGGTCAGGAGGCTCCTGTCCACGCTGTACGAGTACGATGACCTCAGTAACCCTACGTCGTCGAGCTACAACGGTACTTCCGCGGAGTGGCGCTACGATGCCAGGAACAGGCTCATCCGCGAGACGTTCAATGTGCAAGGCTCCGTGTACACAGTGAACTATGGGTACGATGGAGTGGGCAACGTCGTGGAGCTCGTCTACCCTGACTCCTCGGCCCTGTCCATGGAGTACGACTTCGCCAACCGTCTTAGGACTGTGGGAGGCGTGGCTTCGCTGACGTACACGTTGACAGATAAAGTGGGGTCCATCGTCTACGGTAACGGTGTGGTATCGTCTTATAGCTACGATGACCGTGATAGGCCCACCAATGTTCTGACGGTGAACGGCGCCGTCGTCCTCCAGAACCTGACGATCATGTATGATGATTCTGGCAGCATCGCAAGCATAGGTAACGGTACTTACACTGAAAGCTACGGCTATGACCAGCTGGATAGGTTGACCAGCTCCACGGGTCCGTGGGGTTCGCTGAGCTACACGTATGACTCTGTGGGGAACAGGCTGTCGCTAAACCGCGGCGGGTCGGTCACCAGCTACACCTATGACAGCGTGGACAGGATAGCCTCGGCCACGGGCATGGGCTTCACGTGGGACGATAACGGTAACCTGCTGACGTGGGATGACGGCTCCAACGACTGGGCGTACAGGTACGACTCCATGGATAGGCTCATCAACGTCAAGGAGAACGGCGTCGCCTCGGCCCGGTACACCTACGACGCCAGCGGCAGAAGGGTGAGGTCTTGGGACGCCGCTGGGACGACGGACTACGTGTACAGTGGCCTGAACGTCATCGACGAGGTCCGGGGCGGCGTCCACGAGAAGCACGTCTACGCTGGTTCCATGCACCTGGCCTCCGTCAGCTCGGGGACCGTGGAGTACTACCACGTGGACCACCTGGGCAGCACACGGCTCAAGACGAACAGCACGGGCGGAGTCGTCTACGAGAGCAACTACGAGCCGTATGGGCCTGAGTACGGCGAGAGCGGCAACGAGGAGTTCAGGTACACGGGCAAGCAGGAGGACCCGACGGGCCTCTACTACTTCGGAGCACGCTACTACGACCCGGTGACGGGCAGGTTCATAACACGTGACTCAGTATTTGGAGACCTATCTGATCCCCAGTCGCTGAACAGGTACAGCTACTGCAGGAACAACCCACATAAATACACAGACCCAGATGGAGAATGTCCGATAGTAATTGGAGCAGTTACTGGCGCTATTATAAGTGGTGGATTTTATTATCTTACACATAGAAATAATTTCGACGAAACTGAATTTACTGCAGCGATAATTTCCGGTGCGATCACAGGAGCATTAACAGGCGGACTTTCTGGAATTAATGTCGTCTCAACTCAGGTAGTAACTCGTTTAGGCGCTGCTATGACTTCATGGTCACTAACTAATGTAGCTGAGCACATGATCGGTAAAGATATCTCTCAAGACCCAATCGAAATTGTTTACGATGTGGCTATTGATACGGGTTTAAGCTACGGAATAAATAAAGCAGCGATTGGAGCTAATGTTGCAGAATTACTTACTGATTCTCAGACTACCAGAGAGATTACTAAGAATATAGTAGATAAAACAATAAAAGCGGTATCTAAACCGATAGTAAAAGTAACAACCATTGAAATGCTAAGAGAAATTCGGGAATTCACTATACGAAATCCAATAATAGTCACACCCCTATCATATTTAAGTAGATCAAATAGTTCAATTAAAGAATGGGATTATATTGAACAAAGAAAAGGTGTCTAATACATTTTATCCATTTTATAACCATACATTATATTAATCAAATAAAAAATAATTATATCAAAAACAATTATAAATATTAAATAAGTTTTATTTTGTAAGTTATTATAGAAATATAGATTAAAAAAAATCATCAGTAAATATATGAAAGTTTTTGAATAGTTATTTTTATTATGTTTATAACCATAGTATTCTGAACTATGTATTTGGTTTAAAATTTTTTTATCTAATTCGATGCCTAAAAAGATATAAAGTTTTTCTATATATTCTCCCCATAATAATTTTGCTTCTTTATTTTGATTATTATCCATTATATAAGGGCTGTGAAGGGTTATGGTGATGTTAACATCCTGTTTTTGGATATCAAGGTTGATTAAAATATTTTTATGCCAGTGATCAATATCTATACTTTCTCCGCTGATTCTTTGTTCAGCATAAATTTGTGAAGGTTTATTATTTGAAATAATTTTAAAACCCCTCTTTTTTAACCACTGAATAATAGAGTCATATATCTGTTCAATATTTTCATTATGAATAGTTATTGAATCTCGTCTTACAAAAGTACCTTGCATATATAGTAAAAACCTCTTAAACTATTTATAAATGTTACAATTAATATTGGAGCCAGAACTTGATATTTAATATTGCTGACAACGTGTAAGCCGTTTTAACATCGTGGACGAGATCAGGGGCAGTGTCTACGAGAAGCATGTGTACGCTGGCTCCATGCACATCGCCTCCGTCAGCTCGGGGACTGTGGAGTACTACCACGTGGACCACCTGGGCAGCACCAGGCTCAAGACGGACGCCTCGGGCAGCGTCACCTACAGCAGCAACTACGAGCCCTACGGGCGAGTACTGTGAGTCCGGCTCGGAGTTCAGGTACACGGGCAAGCCTGAAAATCCAACAGACTCTACTATTTTGGTGTACGTTACTATGATCTAGTAATGGCAGTTCACTGCTCGTGAGTAAGTGTTCGGCGCGCTTTCAAATAATGATTTAGACCTTTGACTTTATCTTCATGTAGATTTCCGAGAAATTATCAAATACAATTAGAATAAAATTTTGGGCGGACTCCCCCCAGTCCACCACCTCTCTGTCTCCGCGTGCACGTGGGGGGAGGGGGGGTGTATCCGCCGCCGCCACGATTCCCCGTTTTCAGGCTTGTTTCCTGGTTCAGGGGATTTTTCAGGGGTCTTAGGCGGCGGTGGTTGAATGTTGGTCGTCGCCGCGGTTCTGTGACTTGGTGGCTGGGGGCTGTCTGGTTCGGGTGAGACCGTACACATTCTCTTACAGACGATTACATTGTTTACGTTATAATAATGTTAAAACCTGGTGCTTATAGACACGCGGCCCCCAGTTTGAATCATCGACCTATTGAGTGTGGGAAGAGGATGGTTGCGAATATGAAGATGTATGAGCTTGAAGCCTCAGTGGAGGAGCTAGAGCAATCCGCGTTCCAGCGTGCTGACCAGGAGGAGGTTACGCTTGTTACGGTGCCTAGGAGGAGAAGCCGTGCTCTCTGAAGTTGTGAGTGAGGCCGACCCTGTGGCTGCTACTTGCCCGGCGTGCAAGAGCGTCGGCGTGTTCACGGACGAGAACACGGGGGAGACTGTGTGCCTGCACTGCGGGATGGTCTTATCGGACGGGCAGGTGAGTGCAGAGGAGGAGTGGAGGGCCTTCACCTCAGAGGAGGAGGCCAGCAGGTCCCGCGTCGGGGCTCCACGTTCCTACGCATTCTACGACGAGGGCCTCTCCACGTACTTCACCCCGGGGTCAGACGTTAGAGGCAAGAGACTGTCAGATGAGAGACAGAGAACGATGATCAGGCTGAAGAAGCTGGACAGTAAGCAGAAGAACAGTGACACGAGGAGCAGAAACTACAGGATAGCCTTCAGCGAGCTGGACCGCCTCGCGAGCGTGCTTCACACTCCTAGAATGGTTAAGGAGAACGCGGCCCTGTTGTACAGGAAAGCATTTGAGTCCGACCTGATTAGAGGCCGCTCAATAGAGGCGTTCGTCTCCGCCTGCCTGTACGCAGCCTTCAGAGTCAACAAAATCCCTCGTTCACTGAAGGCGGTGGCCCAGGCCAGCACCCGGAGCCAAAAGGAGGTAGCCTACTCCTATAGGCTGCTGCTGTCTAGGCTCAGAATCCGCCCCCCGATAGATGGGCCGTTCAAGTTCATACCCATGATAGCATCTGAGCTGAGCCTGGACCGTGGGATCGAGAGGAGGGCGGTGGAGATACTGAAGCTGGCTGCCCGCGATAATAAGGTGGCGGGTAAAAACCCTAGGGCGATCGCTGCGGCGGCGCTTTACCTGTCATGCAGTGAAGGTAGCGTGCAGCTTAACCAGAGTATGGTGGCTGAAGCCGCGAAAACGTCCGAGGTGACCCTGAGAAAGCGCGTCAGGGAGCTACTGGAAGACGGTGATAAGCCGCATATATGATTTTTCAACATTATAAATAGCGATCCTCATACCCTATACATGGGCCGGATAGACGCACGGAAGTTGGCTACAGCGTACAGGAAAAAACTTGAGCCCTTCATGGACAGCGCAGAGCTTGACCCGCTGATGGGTCAAATATCACGGTATATGCTCGATGTCCTCGATAGCCGCGTCTCAGATGAAGCCTCGATGGATAGGGCGACCTTCGAGAAGGTGCCTGAGCTTTTAGTTGAGGATGGTTTAGCGTACGAGACGAAGCTCGAGGAGAGCGACGGGGGATACGTGCTCACAGCAACCGATTTCATGTGCAGCAAAGGGGCGCACCCGGGTAAAGGCGTGGAAAGCGTCGTCGGAGAGCTAATGCAACTGTTAATAGAGGCGAAGACCGGGAAAAAATATTGCGTGGAATTAACGCACGAACCCCGTAAGACAGTTTTCAAGTTTAAACGTAAACGCTCGGGTAGCTAGGGCGCGCCCTTGGGCTTCATGTGGTCTGGCAGCTTTATCAGGAGGTTGTCCCCCATCCTCTCACACTCCACGTCTATGTGGAGGACGCTAGCGTAGAAGCTGGAGATGTATGCCTCTATGAAGGTGGTCCACTTCTGGCCGAGACCGTGCTGTATGTAGTAGTAGTGTTCGTTGGTCTCGTGCTCAGCGACCTTGAACCAGTGGGCGTACCGCCCCATCTGTTCAGTGACCTGGTAGCTGGCCACCCTCTCATTCAACTCGTCTCCCCTGATCAGGTATCCCTGGGTAGGCGAGATCTTCCCCATCGCCTCACCCGCCCTCGCCAGAGCCCGTTCATCGGCCTCATCGATGATGGCCTTGATGGTTTCAGGTGAGAAGACCACGCTGGAGAAGACCTCCACCCACTTGTAGAACGAGAAGTAGTCTCTCACAAGGTTCTCCAGCAGGTTGCTGACCGAGGTGCCCTTAGCTTCGGCCTCTGCTTCGAGGAGACCGTCCCAGGCTTTGTCGAGTCTAAACGTGCGCGTGACTGATTTCCCGGTGGGTTCAACCAGCGACATGGTGTAGCCTCGTAGCTATAGGCGGGTGTTAACTGAAAATTGTTTCCATCGCGGATTCCCCATGCATGTTACAGGGCGACATTCTTATTCACGAAAAGGTGAGCGCGTGCCTCTAAACTGTTTTTCAGGTTTTTATACAGCGGCTTCCACAGCATACAAGGTGTAAACATTGCCCAAGGTAATAGTCGACCTGAAGAAGTGTACGGGCGCAGGCGTGTGTAAGAGCGTGTGCCCAGTTGACGTGTACGACCTGGTGAAGATGCCTGAGTACGGCGGCGAGGTCAAGGCTGACCCTGCAAGGATGGAGGACTGCATCATGTGCATGGCCTGCGTGAACGGGTGCCCTGAGCAGGCGATAACCGTCGAGGAGGAGTAGCCCCGCGACGAACGTGAGTTGCCTGAAATGAAGTGGGCTAACACGCTTTGAGTTGCAGATATAGCTACAATCCATTTTAAGTAAATCTGTTACAGGAAACATCATGGATGAGATGTGGACTGGGGGGGAATTGAACCCCCGACTTCTTGGTTGCGAACCAAGCGTTCATACCCCTGAACTACCAGCCCGCGCCCCAACTGAATCAGATTATCCAGATAAAAACATGCTGGAGTCGAATAGACAACCTGTTTTAGAGCTAGGTGCCTCTGATGGGGATCGTCTTCTCCTCAGCGCCCCCCGCCCTGATAATGAGGAGGTCGATGCCGTCACCGCTGACGGCGTCCCTGGCTATGGCCGCCTTGATGGCCTTGATCGCCAGCTTAGCGCCGGCCTCGCAGTCAATCTCCTTGCTGTACTCGGCCTCCAGAACGCCCATGGCTATGGGTGAGCCTGAGCCCGCCGTGATGTAGTCGTCCGGTATGAGGCTGCCAGCCAGGTCCATGCTGTACAGTCGAGGCCCATCGGGGTCGACGCCCCCCACCAGCGTCTCCATGAGCAGCGGCATCATTCGCCTGTTGAACAGCATGTTGGACACGAGCTTACTCATGGCCTTGGTGGTGATGGGCCTCCCCTTCTCCAGCCTGAACAGGTTCGCGTAGGCCCCGCCCTCCCTGATCAACGCCTGCATGTCGCTCATGAGGCCCGCGAAGGCCAGCCCGATGTTGTCTGTGAGCTTGAACACCTTCCTGCCGCTCTTGCTGGATACGAGGTAGCCCCAACTGACTCGTTTATCGCTGGCCAGCACGACGCCGTCGCTGCAGACCAACCCGACGGTGGTCGCCCCCTGAATAGTCTGGTAGCCCATCTGAGCCTCACTTTACAGAGTTGTGTACGGGGGGCGCGATATATACGTTGCCCATCACGGGTGGTACACCCTGCTCTCGTCTCTGGGCTTCCTCCACTCCACCTCGTAGCCCAGCGCCTCAAGTACAGGCATGAAGTCCCGCACTCCGTGCTCCTTGAGCAGGGCGCGGGCGGCCCCGAGGGTCCCAGCCTCCCCCAGCGCCTCCCTCAGCTCCTCCAGCTTCTCGGCGGTGACCAGTACTCCTCCAAGGTCCACGTACCTTGTGCCTTCCTCCCTGATCTCCTTCAGCAGCTGGCTCTCGGTGACGCCGCGCCTGGAGGCAAGCTCCTCCAAGACGATGACCTCGCCGAGGCTCGGTTTCCTGGGCTGCCTCTGCGCTAACTCGATGACCGTCTCCTCTTCCTCGGGGTCTCTCTCCAGTAGGCCGCCGTGGGCGTCGCTGCTGAGGCTCAGGTTGCCCGGCTTCCTGTTCGTTGACGGGTAGTGGATGACGGCCTCCAGCGTCCACTTACCGGCCTTCAGGGCGCGCCCCAGGAGCTCATCCACTTTGGAGCCCCTCAGGCTGATACGCCTCGTGGGCTTCATGGACACGGTTATGGACGTGGATCGTTTGTCGCCGCCCGCTGAGGCTTCTCCCAGGGACCCGGCTAGAGTCTCCAGGTACTCGTCGCGCCTCGGCGTCGTCAACGTGACGCTTCTGCTGTACGCTAGCAGGGCGACCGTGTGGGCGTAGTTGTAGTACCTGTTCAGCTCCTCGGGCTTGGGCTCCCTGAACTCTGTTAAGATCTGCTCGTCGTCCAGGTCCGCGTACAGGCTGGCTTCCAGCTCCTCGGCCGTGACCCCAAGCCTCCGAGCCACCTCCTGTAGAACTTCGAGCCGCTCACCCTCCACTGTCACAAGCTTCGCCGCGGCCTCCTTGAACACCTCGGACCTAGCCTTCAGGGGCGGAACAGCGGCACCGACCCTGTAAACGGCGCGTGAGTCCAGAACCGAGGCCAGACCCCTCACGAGCCTGTAGTCGTAGCCCAGCTCCTCGCAGTCTGACAGCGCCTCAGCGAGCTCGCCTCTCCTCCGCCCCACGTGGTCCCTGTAGACGGCTATCAGGGTCTTGGCCAGGCTCGTGTCCTCCTCCAGGTACAGTGGGCGCAGGGTCTCGCCTCGCCTGTAGACCCGTATGTGCTCCGTGGGGAGCATCAACGTCTGCGCCTCCTCGAGCTTATGCCTGTCTCCGCGGTGTCGGCGGAGACGAGCTCGTAGAGGACCGCCTGTTTTCCGGGCCGCTTGCGCAGTATCCTTCCGAGGCGCTGTATGAACTGGCGGCTGCTGCCTGAGCCTGAGATGATGACGGCGATGGAGGCGTCGGGCACGTCCACGCCCTCGTCCAGTACCCTGCTGGTTACTATGCGGCGGTACGTGCCGTCCATGAAGCGGCCCATTATTTGCTCCCGCTCCTCCCTGGGCGTCACGTGGGTTATCGCGGGGATCAGCAGATCCCTGCTGAGCCTGTAGACCAGCTTGTTGTGGCTCGTGAATATGAGGGCCTTGTCCTCCGGGTTGACCTTCAGCAGGCTCTTGAGGTAAGCGATCTTGGTGCTGCTGTTGAGCGCCAGGTCCATGGCCCTGTTCCTTGCCATGAGGGCTCGCCTGGCCCCGGGGTCCCTGGCGCTGCGCCTCACGAACCTCAGGTAGTCGGCGCTTCCCCTGATCCTTATGTTGCGGCTCCTGAGGAAGTTCCTGTAGGTCTGGTAGCTGCGGTCGTACTCGGTCTTCTCCTGGGCCGTGAGGGGTAGGTTCACAGTCTTCACAGTGTAGTCGGCCAGGTGTGTGCCCGCCAGCTGCTCCGGGTTTAGGCTGTACACCAGGTCGCCCACCAGTTCGGAGTAGAGTTCGCGGGTGGCCTCATCCGCCTGCAGGGTAGCCGTGAGCCCCAGGCGGTGCGGGGCAATGTACCCTATGGCTATCTTCCTGTACGTGGGGGCGGCCAGGTGGTGCACCTCGTCGAAGACTATGAGCCTGAACATGTTGCCGAGGCTTCCCGCCCTGAGGCTTGCTGAGTCGTATGTGGCCACCGTCACCGGCCTGATCTCGTCGTGGCCGCCTCCAAGGGCCCCTATACGCATCTTGAAGGCGTCCTCCAGTACCTCTCTCCACTGGTCCACCAGGACCACCGTGGGAACGACCACCAGGGTCGAGCACTGGAGCTCCTCCATCGCCTTGACTGCGAGGATCGTCTTGCCTGCCCCCGTGGGAAGGACTACTATCCCGCGGTCCCCGCTACTCCTCCACCGGGAGAGGGCCTCGGACTGGTAGTCTCTGAGCTTGAGGTCTGTCCGTAAGGGCTGCGGGGCCTGGTCCTTGAGGGCCTCATCCCTGTACGGGGTTGCCGTCGCCTCCAGGTGCCTCACCACGTCCCT